>Ga0315339_1000553_pt1 | contig 45044 bp, 45 predicted proteins | sample ASW17metaG_FD_204514 | JGI IMG/M metagenome (GOLD analysis project Ga0315339, IMG submission 204514) | Ammonia-oxidizing marine archaeal communities from Pacific Ocean, United States - ASW #17 | ecosystem: Environmental > Aquatic > Marine > Oceanic | place: USA: California | collected 2016-12-05 | reverse complement strand
TACAACTTTAAAAAGATCTACATTACTTAATTTTTTATTAAAAAATATTCCAGAGAACAATATTATTAAAAGTTGTGAACTAACTAGCATTAATTATCAAGACAAAATAAGTTTATCATTTTCAAACAATCATGTTGAACAATTTGATTATTTATTAGTATCTGATGGTGTTTTTTCAAAAAGTAAATCTATCATTTTTAAAAAAGAAATTAGTCCAAAATATTACGACTCAGTTGCATTAAGAGGGAGCATTAAAAATATTGAAAGTTCTGATATTTCGTTATACCTAGGTTCTAAATTTCATTTTGTCATATATCCAATTAACCAAAATAAAGAATTTAATTTCATATCAATAATTAGAAAAAGTTTAAAAAAAGAACAAATAGCTGATAAGAATTATTTCAATAATTATGAATTTTTGCAGTCCCTAATTAATGAAATATCTTCAAAAACATCATTTAATTTAAAGGATAAAATTAAAAATATTAAATCATTTCCAATTTTTATTAGTGATAAATTTATAAAACCTGAAAAAAAAAATATTTTTTTCGTTGGAGATGCGCTATATGCATTTCCACCTTCATTTGCTCAAGGAGCATCTCAATCAATAGAGGCTTCAAAAGAAGCTTATGAAGAAATAGAAAATAATACTTATTCTTATTATCAAAAAAGATATGAAAAGATAAAGACAGTTAATTCCAGATCGATTACCAACCATTTTGCTTTTCATTTATCAAATTCACTAGCAACTTTAATTAGAAATGTTGCTCTAAAATATTTAACTAAAAATAAAAGATTTTTGGAAAATTATTTAGGAAAAATTTATAAAAATTAATTATTAATTTTGTAAATATAAGAGTATTTATCAACTTTTATAATGTGTTTTAAATCTAAATTTATTTCATTTTTTGAATATTCTTTAATTAGATTTATTTGATCCGCAATTAAAGTGAGCGGGTATCTTTCTATCCATATTTTATATGGACATTTTGAAGAAAATATTTCATCAGAAAATACTAAATTTTTTTTATTATAAATATTTACTAAATTAATATTAGATTTTTTATTTAAATAATAATAATAAAAATCAATTCTTGCAGGAATATCTTGATAAATAAATATTTTAGAATTAATGCATTTTTCTTCGCTATCAATAATTTTTGAAATTTTTTTCCAACTAGATTCATATTGATCTGTGTTATTAAATTGCCACCAAGTAAAAGAAATAAATATTAAAAAACAATATATATATATTTTAAAATCTAATTTTGATTTTTTTATTAAAAAAAAGTTTAAAGCTAAGTATAATCCGGGAAAACAGACAATAAAATATTTGGCTGCAAATATTGGCAATAAATTTGAGAATAAAAGTGAAAAAAAAAGCAAGAAAATAAAATTAAATATATGTAATAAAATATAAAAATTATTTTTTATATCTAAAAAAACTTTATAAATTTTTGATTTTTCAAATAGAATCAAAAAAAATAAAAATATAATTAATATTAAATTGTTACCAAAACTAAATAAGTAATTTCTAGTATACCATAAGTGTTGACGAATATATTCTATTGAACTGCTAAGATGTGTTTCTCTAAATATAGAATTTTCTACATAATTTAGAGCACTTAAATTATTTATTTCAATATACAGTATTAAAAATATCCACGGAAAGAAAATTGTGTAAGTAAGTAAAAATGAAAACAATATTTTTTTTCTAAAATTATGATTAATAAAAAAACAAAAAAGTAAGAAAAAATTAATTGATGAAAAAAAAAACCCAAAATAATGTGTATAACAAATTGCAATATTTAATATTGTAAAACTTAAAAATGGAAATTTGTAAGATTTTAAATTTTTATTAATAATAATTAGAGATGAATAGCTTGAGATAATTAATGCAAATACAATAAGAAATACATATGGCCTTACTTCATTAACATAAATGAAAATTCCTGGAGAACAAATTAAAGCTAAATAAAATATTGATAATTCTTTAAATTTAAATTTTTTATTTAAAATATTTAGCGAAAAAATTATTCCTATAATAAAAAAAATAAAATTAAACGTATAAATTAAAGTGTCATTAGCATTGGTGATTTTTCTAAAAATATATAAAATAAAACCATACAAAGGTGGGGCAGTGTCAAATTGATGTGGTTTAAAAGACTTAAAAAAGTTATTTTCAGGATTACTTAAAATTATAGTTGCAAGTTCATCATTCCAAAAACTATTATTTAAAATAGTGTAAATATAAAAATAACAAATTAATAATATATAAATACTGTATACAATTATGTTATTTTTGAAATTAATTGACTTAAACATGATTAATTATATTAACAAAAGTTAGTAATGAAATAACCCAAAATATATTAAATATGAAGTTAGCACCAATAGTAATTTTTTCATATAATAGAGCAAATCATTTAAAAAAAACTTTAATTTCATTAAAAAAAAATAAATTATCAAAAAAATCAAACATAATTTTTTTTTCAGACGGAATTAAAATAGAAAACAAAGCAGATTTAAAAAGAGTCAGGTCGGTAAAAAAAATTATTAAAAATTTAAAGGGTTTTAAAAATAAAAAAATTTATTTTCACAATAAAAATATAGGATTAAAAAAAAATATATTAGATGGAGTTACAAAAATAGTAAAAAAATACAAAAAAATTATTGTATTAGAGGATGATATTATCGTTAGTGAATATTTTTTAAATTATATGAATCAAGCTTTGGATTATTACAAAAATAAAAAAAAAGTATGGCATATAAGTGGATGGAATTATGAATTGAAATTTGATGATATAGAAAAAAAAGATGGAAAAACTTTTTTTATAAAAAATATGAATTGTTGGGGCTGGGGAACTTGGCATGACCGTTGGAAGAAAATTATTGTAAATCCAGATTTTTTTATAAAAAAAATGAATAAAAAAAAAATTTATGATTTTAATTTATCTAATTCAGCAAATAATTGGTCACAATTAATTAGAAATAAAAAAAAAATATTAAATACGTGGGCAATTTTTTGGAATGCAACAATATTTTATCACAAAGGATTATGTCTTAATCCTGTAGTCTCAATGACAAAAAATATCGGTTTAGATGGATCAGGAAGCAATTCGTCTTTTGAACCTTTAAAAAAAACCAAAATATCGAAAGAGAAATTTTTTATTTTTTCTAAAAAAATTAAAGAAAACTTTTTTTTGAGGAATAAAATAATTTTTTCTTTAAAACGTAAAAAAAATAATTGGAAATATTTTATAAAAAAAATATTGTCTATTTTTTTCTTAAGTAAGTAAAATCACCTTTTTTATTAATGTATACCAGTCTGTAGTTATTTTTTTTTAACGATAAGTGAACGAATAGTATTTTAATATGTTTAAAAATATTTAAAGATCTAATATCTGTAAATTCAACTATTATTTGTTTGGGAAAAATTTTTTCTCTTATAATATCTTTAATAACAACTATTTCCGCACCTTCTATATCTAACTTTAAAATATCAATTTGTAAAATTCTTTGATTTAATAATATTTCTTTTATTGTAATGCATTTTGTTAAAAAAAAATTTTCAGAATATTTTTTAGATTTATTTATAGACGCAGAAACATGATCTATATTTTCCGGTAAAAAAAGTTTTATTTCATTCATGCTCTTATCATAAACGGCACGATCAACATATTTGAAATTGTTAGTATTAACTTTTTGCAGGTTATAAGAGTCTATGCTTTGAAAACCAGTGCTAGAGTATTCTTTATTTTTAATTTTTCCTAAATTTTTAATTATTTCTTTATAGTGAATTTTTGCTCTATCAGTTGGATCTACAGCAATTACATTACAGTTTTTAGAATCTATAATCTCTAAATCGAATGATGCATCTTCACCTAGTCCACAGCTAATCACATTAGATATGTTTTCGTTCTCTACAATATCATACCCACCATAAAATGTTCCATAATGTTTTATATTTTCATTATTTTGATCAATTTTTGGTCTAATCAAATCTAATAATAAAAAAATAATTTTTTTTATTATTTCTTTCATATCTAAAATTTATATCATGAATAAAATTGTTTTTACAAAAGGGTTTAAAATTCCTTTTTTTAGATTTAATAATTTTATTTGGCTAAGATTTAACCAAATAAAATTATTACCTTTAATTTTTTTTTCTTGTTCTTTACTTAAAAAAATAAGTATATTTTGATTTGGTTTTTTCCAAAATCTTGCACCTTCCTCATAATGAATAGTTTTACAAATAGTATTTTGGTTATTTACAATTAAATTTGTTAACTCTGTTTTTTTTCCACCATGTGCCAAATTCATATTTGATTGAGTTGCTGAAAAAGATGGACATAATTTTAATTCTCCTTTTCCATCACCAGGTTCTCTTCTTGCATTTAAAAGAAATTCTATAACACCTTTTCTCTCTCTTACTAGAATTGCTAAAACTCCCCCATGTTTCTGAAACAAAAGTGGTTGATCCCAATCTTTAACTTCACGGTTATAAGCATTTACTGTTTTGACACCTTGTATTGAAAAAAACTGTTTACTTTTATGAAAAACATTTCCATTTTTTTCAATAAACCAGTCTTTCAAATTTTTTAATGGAATTTTTTTTACAATAGTTTTGTCTATTTTTTTTCTTTTTTTTAACCACAAAAGTATTTTTGAAATATTTTTATTTTCTAAATTTTTACTATAATTTATTTTTTTTCTAAGCTGATTTAGATTCATAAATTTATTTAATTAAATTTAATTTTTTTTTTATTTCATTGTCAATTTTTATTAATTTAATAGAATTTTTAATATTAATTTTTGACTTTAAAATATTTGTAAAAGTTTTTTTTATATAATCATCCTTAATATAAATAGTCTTTTTTTTATTCTTTCCTTTAATATTGAAGTGTATTTTTTTATTACAAGGAAGAGCAAATGCTTGAAAAGGGATTTCAATTATTTTTTTTTTACTAAAAAAAGTTATATTGCTCATATATTCTTTTGAAATACCAAAATTACCAAAGTATGTTTTCGTTTTTGAACTAATCATTAAAAAAAATTCATTTATAATCATTTTATATTTTTTACCAAAATTTTTTTTTACAATTAATTTATTTATATATTTTCCTTTAAAAAAAATTCTAATAATTGCTGCTGCATAAGGACCCATATCAAAATTACATCCACCATTAATAATATTTATTTCTTTAATTGGCTTTATTAATGGGACATTGAAGTTTGTTTCAATTAAATTAATATTTTTAATACCTCCAAGTAAAGTAATTATTTTTTGAAATGCCAAATGATGATTAAATATTGTTAATTCCAGTAATAGTAATTTTTTTTTTTCAGCAATTTTTACCAAGTCATTTGTTTGTTTAAATGATGTAGTTATTGGTTTATCTACAATTACATTGTGGCCATAATTTAATGCCATTTTTGCATATTTATAATGCAAACTATTAATTAAAGAAATATAGACATAATCGAATGATTGTTTTTTTAGCGCCAATTCGTAGTTATCAAAAACATTTTTTACTTTTTCATTTATTTTCTGAGACTTAGAACAGATATAAATGTCTAATTTTTTAATTTTTTTTATGGATTTCATAACTCTTCTTTTTACAAATGAGGAATATCCGATAATGAGAAGTTTTTTATTCATTGAGTTCTTAATTAAATAATATTTATAAATAATATATATATATATGCTATTTGATAATAAATACTTTTTTTAAATGAAAAAAATTTTATTAATTACTAAACAAAAAAGTGGTGGAGGCGGTTTTAAATCATCCAGAGAATTTGCTAATGCTTTAAAGGTCTCCGAAAATAATAGTATTCAATTTTTTACCGAGGAAGAAGCTTGTAAAAATAAATTTGTTTTAATTAAAATATCAATATTTAATCTTATTAATAAATATGCCAAAGTTTTTTATGGAAAAAAAAATAATAAAATTACAAATACAATTCCTCAAATTTTTAAATGTTTAGAACATGAAAAGTATTCACCTAATATCATTTTAACTCATTATATTTATGAATTTTTATCTTTAAGAGACATAGTTCTTTTTAAAAAACCTATTTTAATATTTATAAATGATATGTGGTTTTTTAGTGGAATTAAACATTTTTTTAAGAACTCATTAAACAAAAAGCCTAAAATTAACAAATTTACTTTTTTTGAAATACTTAACTATTTTTCATGGTTATTTAAAAATAAATATTTATCTCAAAACAAAAAAATAATTTTTGTTGCATCTAGTGAATGGCTTAAAAAAAAAGCTATCAAAAGCTACATGTTGAAAAATCATAAAATAGAAAAAATAAATACACCTGTAGATATAAAATTTTGGAAAAAATTAACTAAAAATAAATGTAGATTAAAACTGGGTTTACCTTTGAACAAAAAACTTTTGCTTTTTGTGGCAAAAGGAGGCTTTAATAATTATAGGAAGGGTGGAGATATTTTTTTAAATATAATTAATTATTATAGAGATAATGATAGTATTAATTTTGTAATTTTGGGTCAAAAAAGTCAAAATACAAAAAAAAGTTTTTTTTTTGATATTAGAGAAAATGAAAAAAAACTAAGGAATTTATATAATGCTGTTGATTTAGTTTTTTGTTTATCCAGACATGAAAATATCCCTTATTCAATGATAGAATCTATGTCTTGTGGTGTTCCAAATGTTTCCATTGATGTTGGAGGAGTTAAAGAAGCAATTGTTCATAAAAAAAATGGTTGGATTTTAAAAAAAACAGATAAAGAATCCATAAAAAAATCATTAAACTGGTGTTTAAGTAAAAAAAATTATCCAAACTTGTCAAAAAATTCTACAACTCATATTCACAGGAATTTTTCTTATGATAAAATTTTAAGTGATTATAATAATTTACAAAAAAAAAATAAGCTTTAGTACTCTAAAGGTTATTCTTGAAATAGATTTGTAAAAGATAATTTTAATTTTTATATAAGTTTTTTTATTTCAGGTAAACTTTTTAAAAGAACTATTAAATCTTTCATTCTCAATTGTTCGGTATTATTTGAATTATATTCTTTTAATAATTTTTTTTGTTTAATATTATTTGCATTTTTAATAACAAAGTGTCCAGGTCTACTAATAGTTCTATTCATTTCTTCATAGTTTATTAAAGTTTCATATATTTTTTCTCCCGGTCTAATTCCTACTGTTAAAATTTTTGATTTTGAATTTAAAATTTCTTTTAATGCAGAAGCTAATGAATACATATCTGTAGCTGGAGATTTTTTTACAAAAATTTCATTAGATTTTTTGCTATTAATTGACTCCTCAACTAATTTAATTGATTCATCAATTTTCATCATAAATCTTGTCATTTTGGGATTTGTAAGAGTAATATCTTTTTTATTTAGAATTTGTTCAAGAAATAGAGGAATGACAGAACCTCTTGTGTGCATAACATTTCCATATCTTACACAATTGATTTTGGTATTTTTCGGAAAACTCGCACTTATTGCTAATTTTTCCATTAATGCTTTGGTCATACCCATTGCATTAATTGGATAAACACTTTTATCAGTACTCAACATTGTTAGGTTTTGAACATTATTAGATATGGCTGCGTCTATGACATTTTTACTTCCCACAATGTTAGTTTTAATAGTTTCCCATACAGAGAATTCACATGATGGTACTTGTTTTAAAGCCGCTGCATGAAAAATATGAGTAACACCTGTACAAACTTTTTTTATTCTATCTAGATCCCTTATATCTCCTAAATAAAATGAAAATTTACTATCTTTAAATTTAAACCTCATCTTTTCTTGTTTACTTTCATCTCTACTAAAAATTCTAATTTCAGAATATTTTTTTGATTTTAATGATTGTTTGGCTACTGCATTACCAAAAGATCCTGTCCCACCTGTTATTAAAAGAGTTTTTCCCATATATATATTTATCTATTTATTTTGTTTGTAATCTTTAATTAATTGAGCACTCCAAGGTGCTTTTTTAACACTCAATATACCTTCTTTAATTTTTTTTGAAAACTTTTTATCAAGTTTGTAATTTGTGAAATGTGGTTCACTTATTTCATTTTTTGGTCTATTTGAAGAATAGTAATATAAATTTAATACCCTTCTAAATTTGTCTGTATTTATTGGTTCAGGTACACCATGAAAACTTTTATTTGTAGTGTTAAAAATTATAGTACTATTAAAATCAGGGAGGTATGAAGCTATCTTTTTATCTTTACTCCAAAATTCTAGAGATCCTTTGTAATTTTTTTTCCAATTTTTTGTTAAGTAGATTAAAACGTTCACTCTTCTATGTAATTGTAATTTATGATGCCAATTAAAATCAGAATGAATATTAATATAGCCACCTTTTTTTGCAGAATGAATACCTCCGCCCATAAAATATGGATCAGGTATTAAATTGTCGATTCCAGTCAAAGATTCTAGGAAAAGAATAAATTGCCTTGAATTAACTTCTCTAAAAAAACTCCTAAATTTTAAAGGAAATTTTCTTTCATCTTGAACAGATTTTCTATTGAAAGTATTATTATTTTTTCCATATTTTTTAAATTTTATCCAGTTGCTAGATTCAAATTTTGGAAAAGAATTACTTAGCTGATTTGCTATGTTTACTGGAAGAAAATTATTGAGCTTAATATGAGGAAATGGTTTTTTTTTTTGATACTTTTTTGAATATTTTATTGATAACTTATTATAATAAGTACTATCAAATATTCCTACAATATTACTTAAGCCAATTTTTTTTTTACTAGAGTTCATTTTAAAAAACTATTATATCAAGCTATAGCCTAGGGCAATAAAGAAATAAAATGAAAAAAACATTGATAATAATTGGAGCTGGACCAGCGGGATTGGCTGCCGCACTGGAAGCAAAGAAAAATAATTTAAAAGTCATTATATTAGAAAAAAAAAATAAACCTGGAGGCAAAGGAGCGAGTGATGAACATAAAGATTTTATATTTGATTATGGCCCACATGCATTCCATGCAACGACTAAAGAAATCTCAGATTGTATAAAGTATTATGCAGGAAAAAACCTTTTAGAACTAGACATAAAGCAAAGTTTGTACATAACCGAAAAAGAAATGAAATATCCTTTTTCAATAATGTCTATCAAATATTTAAGTCTAAAATTAAATATTAATATTTTTTTTGATTTTTTTGTGTCTCTGTTTAGAAATTTAATTTTAAAACCAAAAATTAGATCTTTCAAAGATTTTGGAGAATTAAGATTTGGAAAAACTTTACACAATTTATGCTTTGGAAATTATACCAAAAGAGTACTGGGGTATGACACTAGTTTGTTATCTGTAGAATATGCCAGGAGAAAATTACCTAGTTCTTCTATATTTGATTTTTTGATCAAATTAATTTTTAAAACAAAAAAAGAAAATCAATCATATCTAAATGTAAGAAAGTATATTTATCACAAATATGGAATGGGAAAAATATTTGAAAGCATGGCCAAAGATATTCCGAAGGATGGAGATGAAATAATTTATAATTGCAATATCGAAAAATTTATTTTTAACAAAAACTTTAAAATAGAAGGTGTTCAAATAAAATCACCAGAGCAAAAAACAATTTATTGTGATTATGTATTTTCAAGCTGTCCTTTAGATGAACTGATGACGTATTCCAATATTAAAATTGAATATCAAAATAATAAATTACCATCATTAAAATATAAAAATGTAGTTATAATAAATGTGATATTAAACAAAAAAAATTTTAGCGATAACCATTGGATTTATTTAGTTAATGAAAAGTTTTACTTTAATAGATTAAGTGAACAAAAAAACTTTTCTAAATTTTGTACACCTGAAAATAAAACGGTTGTAATGTTTGAAAAGATAGTTGATTTCAATGATGAGGAATGGATATTTCAAAAAACAGACTGGAAAAAAAAAGTATTAAGCGATTTATCTTTTTTTGGGATAAATGATAGTGAAATAGAAGATATAGTGGTAAAAAAAATTGAAAAAGCTTATCCAATTTTTTTTGTTGATTTTGAAAAAACCCTAAACGAAATTTATTTTAAATTAGGAAAAATTGAAAATTTAATATCATCTGGGAGGTATGGGTTATATTTAGATATAAATATGCATGACTCTATGTTCTTGGCTAAAAAATCAATAAAATATCTTTTAGAAAAAAATCCAGAAAATTATTATCAGATTTATGAAAAATTAATTGAAAGAAAATAAAATAAATGAAGAATTATAACTTAAGAAAAAATTGCAGAATTTGTTTTTCAAAAAAAATTTCAAAGTTTTTAAACTTTGGAAGTATGCCATTAGCAGGTGGTTTTCTAAAAAAAAAAGACTTAATTAAAGAAAAATTATACCCACTTTCAGTCGTATTTTGCAGAAGTTGTTCAGAAGTACAAATTCTTGAAAATATACCTTCAAAAATATTATTCAAAGATTATAGATTCACGTCTTCTACAACAAAAACACTTAGTAACCATTTTGTGGAATATGCTAAAGATATGAAAAAAAAATTTTTAAAAAAAGATTCTTTTGTTGTTGAATTTGGTTCAAACGATGGCGTTTTATTAAAACCCTTTAACGATTTAGGCGTTAACGTAGTTGGAGTAGAGCCAGCTCTTAACATAGCAAAAATTGCAAGAAAAAAAGGATTAACCATATTCAATGATTTTTTTAATCTGAAGCTAACAAAAAAAATTAAAAAAAAATTTAATCATGCTGATTTAATTTGTGCAAATAATGTTTTTGCACATATGGATAATATACACGAACCTATGAAAGGTATTAAATTTTTACTTAAAGATGATGGTGTATTTGTATTTGAAGTTCATTATTTAGTTAATCTATTAAAACAATATCAATTTGATATGATTTATCACGAACACTTCATGTACCACTCTTTAATTGCACTAGAAACTTTATTCAGAAAATATCAAATGAAAATTTTTGATGTCAAAAGAGTCAAAACTCACTCGGGATCTATCCGTGTTTTTGTACAAAATTTTTCTGGTAAAAGAAAAGAAAGTTTAAATGTTAGAAAAATGATCAAAGAAGAAAAAAAAATGGGAATTAATAAAATCAATATTTATGAAAAATTTAATACTCAAATTAATAATAAAAAAAGAAAATTAATTGAGATCTTAAAAAGATTAAAAAAACAAAAAAAAATAATTGCTGGTTATGGCGCATCTGGAAGAGCAACAATGATAATTAACTATTATAAAATAGAAAATTTTGTTGATTACGTATTTGATGCATCCAATGAAAGAATTGGAAGAATAATACCAGGAACAAAAATACCAATAATTAATTCCAATAATATAAATAAAAAAAAGCCAGATTATGCGATAATGTTTGCCTACAATTACAAAAAAGAAATTATAGATAAAGAAAAAAAATTTATTCAATCAGGAGGTAAATTTATTATTCCATTGCCAGAACCTAAGATAATAAATTAATTTATAATGAAAATAGTAGTATTGGGATCTTCGGGTATGTTGGGTAGAATATTATCTTTACATTTAATTTCTAAAAAAAAATTTAAAACAAAATTATTTTCAAGGAATAAATCTAGAATAAAAAAAGTTGATAAAAAAATCAATTATTTAAAATATTATACAAAAAAAAATATTAAAAAAATTATTAAAAACAACAGACCTTGCATAGTTGTTAACTGTATTGGGGTTACTAATCAAAATTTAAATTTCTCTTCTTATAAAAATCTAAATTCAAAATTACCGCATATGATTAAAGAACAAATTGAGAAAGAAAATGATCAGAGCAAATTAATACAAATAAGTACCGACGGAGTTTTTAAATCGAGAGCGAAATGTTATTCAGAGATTTCAATCCCTAACGCAATTGATAACTATGGCAAAAGCAAAAAATTAGGTGAGGTAAAATCTTCACCTCATTTGACAATAAGAACGTCTATTATTGGAAGAAGCAAAAATAAAAATAATTTAATGAATTGGATTCTATCAAGTGTAAGAGTTAAAGGATATTCAAATTTTATTTGGAATGGAGTTACAAGTTTGGAATGTTCAAAATTTATTTATTTTTGTATATTAAAAAATTTAACAGGCGTTTGCCATCTATCATCAACAAAAATATCTAAGTTTAAACTTTTGAATATTATTAAAGATATTTATGATTTAAAAAAATTAACAATTACTCAAGACAATACAAAGTTTTTTAAAAGATGTTTAGCAAAACTAAGAAGAGATTATGTTTATAAAGTTCCCACTTATAGAAGAATGATTAAAGATTTATTTGTTTTTGAAAAAAAATTTCTTAAATAGTTTTCTTATTTTAATACTTTGTAGAGCATTAGCTTCAACTTCTCGTTTATTAGAATAATAATTTTGTATATTTTTTTTTGATACCCATAATTTTTTGTCTTTTCTAAATATATAACCAGGATGTGATATTATTTCTGTAGTTCCTTTATTTTTAATTGCAATCATTAAGACTTTTTCTAGTTTTTTAAGACTAAAATTTCCAGAGTAAAGTGAACCATGAAAATTTTCATTAAGAATTTTTTTTTTTTTTTTTAATAATGCAATTGTACAAAAAAAATTTATAGCTAAAACTTTTACAATATTCCTAGCGAATTCAATTGAATATTTTACATTAAACTGTCTTATAATTGATTTTTCTCTAGGCAATCTAATATAACTAATTTTATATTTTTTAGATAGTTTACAAACAATATCAAAAATGAAAGGAATAAGATGAATATGATTATGGCTATCTAAGCCTATAGTTATATTTTTTTTTGTAATTTTAAAAATAACAGACTTAATTTGAGAGTCTAATTCATGTTCAATTTGCTTTTTATATTCATTTTTTTTTGATCCAAAAACAAAAAAATTTATAAGTAATAATTTTAAAGGTGAAATAAATAGTTTATTATTATAAGTAATTTTTTTAATTTTTTTAATATTAGATATTGGTGAAAATTCATTTAAATTTAAATGAATTGATATTTTTTTTAATTTTTTGAAATTAAGTTTTTTAATACCCTCAGAAGTGCATTTTCCATTAGGTATAATGCTAACGCTGTTTAGACATCCTTTATTAATGCAGTCAACTATCCCTTTGTTAATACCATTGCTTAATCCAAAATCATCTGCGTTTATATAAATCATTTTTTTTTAAAGTAATATTCTATAATTGATGGCTTAATTAAATTTATTGATTCAAAAAGAGTAAAAAGCAACGCAATAGGAAAAATTAATATACTTATTGCTATTATGCAAACTATTTCAAAGATTATAATTTTTTTTTTTTTAAAACTTAGGTATTCAAATAATAAATTTTTCTTTAAAAAAATATTCAAAAAAGACTGCAACCAACCAAAAAAAATATGATCGAATTCAAAGGAGCTTTTTTTAACAAGAGAAAAATTATTTTTTTTTATACAATTAATAAAATTATTTTTATCAAAGTGATATAGATGCCTAGGAATATCTAGATGAAACCAATTTTTTTTAAAAAGTTTAAAACCAAGCGATTCTATATTTGGCTGTGAAATATAGATTGTTCCATCTTTCAAAAGTATAGATTTTAATTTACTCAATAATATTAGAGGAGATTTCAAATGAGGCAATACTTGAGATAAAATGATTAAATTAAATTTTCTTTTATAATTAAATATTTTATCACTATTTGTAATTGGTATTTTAACTTTATTTATTATTATATTTTTTGAGACATTAAATTCAGCGCCCTGAACGATATTGCCATTTCTTTTAAAAAAATATAACAACATTCCATCACCACAACCAAAATCTAGAATATAATCTTTTTTGTTTGTAAAATTTTTTATTCTTAAATATTTCAGATATTTAAAAATATTAAAAATATATTCAAAGAGAACATTAAATCGTGCGCCACTTTTATGTCTATAATTTTTTTGTGTATATAGTTTTCCTAGCCTGTGAACACTAGGTTGTGGAAAAGTAAAAGCATTATTGCATTTTCTGCATTTAAAAATTTTAAAATTATCTACTTTAATAACGATCGTATGTTTTGAAAAAGAAGATTTACAAAGAAAGCACTTTTTATTTTTCATTATTTTTTATTCAAATTATTATTCAAATAAAGAATCAAATTATTGACCACATACTAATTAAGAATATGGTTAAATTTAGTTATTTTATTTTTTATTTACTTTAATTATCAATATAAATAGTTAAATAACACTATAAAAACATACTAAAATTTATAAATTAAAATTTATTAAAGTATAATATGGTGAAAAAGTTAATTAAAAATATATTAAAAACCTTTGATTATAGATTAATTAAAATATCAAAAAATAAAAATTCATTTGATATTTTGCTAAATTTAATTGAGAAAAAAAAAATTCAATTGACTTTTGACATAGGAGCAAATCAAGGACAATTTTCATTAAATTTAAGAGATGTTGGATATAAACATGAAATTTTTAGTTTTGAACCTCTTTCAAAAGAGCATGAAATTTTAAAACAAAAAGCTATTCAAGATAAATACTGGAAAATTTATTCAAGATGTGCAGTTGGAAACTTTGATGGAAATATTGATCTTAATGTTTCTAGCTACTCTCCATCTTCAAGTATTTTAAATTTTTCCACGAATCATGAAAAAGCAAAACCAGAAGCCAAAACCATAGGAGTCGAAAATTCGCCTATTTACAAACTTGATACTATTATCAAAGAATTAAACTTACAAAATAAAAATTTTTTCATGAAAATTGATACACAAGGTTATGAAAAATTTATAATTGAAGGAACAAATGAAAATTTAAAAAACTGCAAAATAATATACTGCGAAGTTTCATTAAAAGAAGTTTATAAAAACCAAACATTATGGTTTGAAATAATTAATTTGTTAAAATCTAAAGGATTTGACATAACATCAATTGAAAATGGTTTTGAAGATAAATTAAATAATAATTTGCTTCAAGCAGATATAATATTTGTTAAAAATGATTAAATCTTTTTACTGGTGTCCCTACATTGCTGAAGTTGCCACCGTAAGATCTGTTATCAATTCAACTAAATCATTAAAAAAATACTAAAATTTATGAAAATATTAATTACTGGCGTGGCAGGGTTTATTGGTTTCTCAACTGCAAATAGTTTATTAAAAAATAATAAAAACACGGTTCATGGTATTGATAATTTTGATAACTATTATTCAACAAAATATAAAAGATTAAGAGTCAATTTTTTAAAGAAAAAAAAAAACTTTTATTTTAAAAAATTAGATATTACTAAAAAGAATAAACTTTATGATCTTTTTTCAAAGAAAAACTTTGATTTAGTTATTCATTTTGCAGCCCAAGCAGGAGTAAGATATTCATTGATAAATCCCAAAAAATATATTGCTGTAAATAAAAATGGATTTAAATTTTTATTAGATGCAATAATTAAAAATAAAATTCCAAAAAGAATAATTTATGCATCATCAAGTTCTGTATATGGTAATTCACAAAATTTCCCGACCAAAGAAATTCAAAAATTAAAACCACAAAATATTTATGCTAAGACTAAAATATCAAATGAACAGTTAGCAATTAAATATAAAAAAAAATATAATCTAAATATATGTGGTTTAAGATTTTTTACAGTTTATGGAGAGTGGGGAAGACCAGATATGTTTTTATTTAAATTACTGAAAGCATACAAAAATAATAAGAGTTTTTATTTAAATAACTACGGAAATCATTTAAGAGATTTTACTTATATTGAAGATATATTGAAAATTTTAAATAAATTGATTAAATTAAAAAAATTTAATTTTAATATAGTAAATATTTGTGGTTCAAATCCTATAAATATAAAAAAAATATTTATCCAGTTTAAACAAGATTATAATTTTAAAAATTTTAAATTAATTGAAAAAAATAAAGCAGATGTTTTAAATACTCATGGAGACAATAGATTGTTAAAAAAAATAATAAAATTTAATAAATTTACTTCATTTCACAAAGGTTTTGAAAAAACTAAAGCTTGGTATTTTAAAAATAAAATCCACAAGTTCTAATTATGAAGATATATTATTGGTGTCCTTTTATTGGAAAAGTTGCAACTATTTCAGCTGTTATAAATTCTATCAAATCACTAAATAAATTTTCAAAAAATCAATTTAAGCCTTCAATACTTAACGTAGTTGGAGAATGGAATGAAAAAAAAAATATTTTGGATAAATATAATATTGGCTTAGTTAATTTAAGAAAAACAAATATTATAAAATATTTACCAAAACTTGGATTTTTATTTAGCAGAATGACATATATTATTATTTTTTTTCTATCTGCAAGCAAACTTCATAATTTTTTAAAAGAAAAAAAACCAGATTATTTAGTAGTTCACTTAATAACATTTATACCTTTGTTTGTGTTATTTTTTTTTAAATATGAAACTAAGTTTATTTTAAGAATTTCTGGATTACCAAAATTAAATATTTTTAGAGCTTTTTTATGGAAAAAAATAAATAAAAAAATATATATTGTAACTTGTCCAACCCTATCAACATTGGATTTATTAAAAAAAAAATCAATATTTGATAAGGAGAAATTAATTTATTTACCAGATCCAATAATAGACATAAAGTCTATACAGACTAAAAAGAAATCACTTAATGATGAAATAAAAAAATACCCTATTTCTAAAGAAAATTCATTAATTTCAATTGGTCGACTTACTAAACAAAAAAACTTTAATTTTTTGATTGAAACATTTTATTTATTAATAAAAAAATATAAAAATTTAAATCTTATAATTCTGGGCGATGGAGAAGAAAAAAAACAATTAGAAGAAAAAATTAATAAACTAAACTTGCAAAAGAAAGTTTTTTTAATTGGATATAAAAATAATATTTTCCCGTATCTTTTAAATTCAAAAATTTTTGTACTAAGTTCACTTTGGGAGGACCCAGGCTTTGTTCTTATAGAAGCTGGAATTTCAAATGTACCCGTAATGTCAAGTAATTGCCCAAATGGACCAATAGAAATTATAGAAAATAATAGAAATGGATTTTTATATAAAACAAATTCAAAAGAGGATTTTTTAAATACATTTGATGATTTTATTAAATCAAAGACATCAGATATAAAAAAAAAAAAAATTAATTTAAAAAAAAAATGTAGAGAATTTACATTATTTAATCATTACAGGATTTTAAAAAAAATATTTAGATAAATGAAGAAATTTAGTAAATTTAACCTAAACAATCCAAGTATATTGCAATTTGGTGGTACAAAATTTAAAAAAAAATTATTAAAAAAAAAATATAACCATCCCAAAATAACAATTATTACAGTTGTTAAAAATGATGAGAAAAAAATTCAAAAAACAATTAAAAGCGTTCTTAAACAAAAGTACGATAATTTAGAATATATAGTTATTGATGGAAATTCAAATGACAAAACTCTTAAAATTATAAAAAAATTTAATAACAAAATACATATTTGGGTAAGTAAAAAAGATAAAAATTTATGGGATGCCATGAACACGGGAATACTTTTGAGCAAGGGTGATATTATTGGAATTCTTAACTCAGGTGATTATTTTTACAAGAATGCAATAAAAACAGTTTCAAATTATTTTAATAATCATAAGATTGATTTTTTGTTTGGTGCGGTAAAAAAGACAAGAGTTTTTTATCGTTTTGAACCTCAAAAAATTTATTATAGGTTAAATATATATCCTTCGCACTCATGTGGTTTTTTTATAAAGAGGAAATCACAAAAAAAAGTAGGACTTTATGATTCCTCATTTAAGCATTGTTCTGATTTAGATTTAATTTATAGAATGATTGTTAAAAAAAAATTAAAAGGGCTTCCTACCAAAAAAAATGAGGTTTTAGGGAGTTTTGACGTGCACGGCATATCTAGCAAGGAACCTTTTTACAAAATGTATTTTTATGAAATGTTAGTTAGATATAAAAATGGTCAAAATTTTTTATATTTAATCTTTTTATTTATTTTAAAGATATTAAATAAATTGAAAAATGTTTTATTTTTAAATAAAAAATAATGAAAAACTTAGTAAGTATAATAATTCCTTTTTATAAAAATTTTGAACTTTTTCAGATTTGCATAAGATCGGTTATTAAACAGACCTATAAAAAAATAGAAATAATAATTATTTATGATGGGAATGAATCTTCAATAAAAAAATCTTTAAAAGATATTCAAAAAAAAAATAAAAAAATTAAATTAATATTTAATCATAAACGTATTGGAGCAGGCCTATCAAGAAACAAAGGTATAAAAAAATCAAAAGGTCAGTTTTTAGCTTTTATAGATAGCGATGATGTTTGGAAAAAAAACAAAATAGAAAAACAAATCAATTTTATGAAAAAAAATAAATTTAATTTAACTCACACTTCATACAATATAATTAATTTTTATGGAAAAAAAATTGGTAATCGAGTTGCTAAAAAATTAGATTATAAAAAATTAATTAGTTCATGTGATATAGGATTATCAACGGTTATAATAAACAAGTCTGTATTGAAGCCCGATATGCTTTTCCCAAATTTGACTACAAAAGAAGATTATGTTTTTTGGTTAAAATTATCAAGAAATGGAAGTAGTTTTTTTGGACTTAAAAAAAACCTGACTGATTGGAGAGATACACCGAAATCATTATCAAAATTAGTTTTTCAAAAATTATTTGATGCATTCTCAGTATATTATTTTTATGAAAAAAAAACAATTATAGAGTCTCTATTTAGAGTATTAATACTCTCATTAAATTATTTAAAAAAAAAATAAATGTTATTTTTAAAATCTTATATATTTTTATTTATATCATATTTAATTTTGTTTTTTTTGACAAAAAAATTAAATTTTTTACAAAGCAAACATTTTAGCAAACATCAAAAATTAATTGGAAGTGAGTCGGTCCCACAAATTGGTGGATTAATATTTTTTATTTTTATTGTTATAAATTTTTCTTATTTTAACTATTATCTAATATTATTTTCATTTTTTATTTTAGCTTTGGGAATTTTTTCAGATTTAAATTACTTAGCCTCACCCAATAAAAGATTATTATTACAATGTTTAATTATTTTAATTTTTCTTTATTTTTTTGATTATAGAATAAACGATCTAAGAATTCATCAATTTGAACATATTTTTTCATCAGTTTATTTTAAATATATTTTTACAGCATTTTGCATATTGATATTAATAAATGGATCCAATTTTATTGATGGTTCAAATGGTTTGAGTTTAGGTTACTTTTTTTTAGTTTTATTAATAGTGCAAATTTTAAAAATTGATAATTCAATATTTATTGAAAATAATATAATTCTTATATGTCTTATAGGAATTTCATTTTTATTTATTTTAAATTTTTTTAACTATTTATACCTAGGTGATTCAGGGGCATATCTATTATCATTCGTTATTGGAAATATTTTAATTTATTTACATAATAATAACTCAAATATATCTCCTTATTTTATAGCGTTATTATTGTGGTATCCTGCATTTGAAAATTTTTTTTCAATAATTAGAAAAAAATTAAATAAAATTAGCCCAATTGATCCAGACACTAATCACTTACATCAATTAATATTTAAATTCCTGTTAAAAAAAAATAAAGCTTTAAACAATTATTCAAATCAAATTACGTCGTTAATAATTATATTGTATAATGTAGTTATTTTTGGTGTTTCAATAAATTTCATTACAAAAACCAACTTTATGATTTTGCTTATTATTTTTAATGTTTTAATATATTTAGTAGTTTATTTTTATTTATTAAAAAAATTAATTAAGTAATTTTTTTGGTATAATTAAACCATAGTTCAACCAAAATAGAGTAGCCCCAAAAGATGTGAAAAAACTTCCAGAAGGAATAATTGGCATCAGGCTAATAAATACAAACAAAATGCCAGATAATTGATAGATGTTTCTTGTTGAAAAATAATTATTTATTGAAAAATACAAACTATAAATGAATAGCATCAAGAATGAAATATAACCAATTAATCCTGTTTCAGACAATATTTCAAAATGGACTTGATGAGGGTGAATAGATGCGTTTTCAGAATAGCCTTTTTTCATTAATTCTAATTGTGAAATTTTTACAGCTATTCTATAATTTTTTAATCCAACGCCAGTAAATTTGTAATTATTAAAAACATCTATTGCCACTCTATAATGTGAGCCATAATGAGATTTCATTATTAATTCTGCAGGGTTGCTCAATAAAGGAGATAGAAACATTCTCCATACGCGGTATTTATAACCTTCATTATTAAAAGTTACTGTAATAAAAATTAATATACCTACAAATATACTTACAATTTTAATATAATATTTTTTTTTCTCAAAGAAAAATAAAAACATAGAAGATATGATTAAAGTTTTAAGCATGTTTGATCTTTCACCAATAATCAAAGAAATAAATAAAAATATTATTAAAAAAATATAAAAAATATTTTTATTTATAGTTTTAATAAAAAAATTATTATTTTCTTTTTGAAATTTTTTTGAATATAAATAAATAAAAGATAAAGAAATTAATATTAATCCAGAATATAAATGGCCAATTTTCAATTCTTGGTCTAAAAAACCACTTAATCTTCCGGGAATATATGATTTAAACCCTAATAAATTATATCCAAAATAATACTCATAAATCAAATCTACAGAAATAATTAAAAAAATTATTGTCCAAAATTTAAAAATTAAATTGCTATAATTTTGATTATTTTCAATTAAATAATAATTTATTGCAAACGAAAAAAAAATAAATCTTACAAAACCAATAGATCTTGGCAAAGAGTGAGCAAAATTAATACTAAAAAATAAACTTATTAATAATATGAACCAAAAAAACAATAATAAATAAAAAATTCTATTTTTTAAAAAATTAAATTTTTTATTTATTATTATTTCGGATATAAAAAAAATATCAATTAAAATAACAGTTAAATTTAATGCGCCAGATCCTAAAAAAAAAACTATTGGCAAAATTGCAATTAAAATAATTGGAATAAAATTAATTATTTTAAAATTTTTTAGTTCTGATATTTGCATTATTTTTTTGAGAAAAATAGTTTTATCATGTAAATTAATATAATTAAGCCATCTTTTATTGCATTAACTTTTTTAACGCCGGCTATTCTTTTTCTTTCATATGAGTTTATTGATGCAATTTTCATATTATTTCTTATAGCTTTAATTGGAAGTTCTACACAAAAAGAAAAACTTTTTTGATTTAAATAAAAATTATTTGCATATTTGGTTTTTCCCAAAACATAAGTATACAAAATATCTGTAATTGGTGATTTAAAAAATATTTTGCCAATTAAAGTAAAAAAAAAATTGCCAACTAATGTTACAATTGTATCATCTTCACTACCAGAATTTTTTTGATATCTAGATCCAAAAACAAAATCTAAATTACTGTTATCTAATAAATTTAACATTGGTCTTAATTCTTTTGGATCAAAAGATCCATCAGCATTGAAAATACAAAATAATTCAGTTTTGCAATTTTTTATGCCCTTTATCAATGCATCTCCATATCCTTTATTATCTTGATAAATGATTTCCACATCATATTTTTTAATTGAATCAATAGTTAAACTATCTGTTTTGTGCAAAATTATACTAATTTTATAATTATACGGTTTTAATTCTTCAATAACTTTAGGTAAAGATTCCGGTTCATTTTTTGCTGGAATTATTAATGTTAAATTCATTATAAAATTAAGTTATCAATAAATATAATTTTAGGGTAAATAAATATAATTATTTTTTTCAAAGCACAAATTAACAATTTTTATTAGAAATAATATAAATAAATGTCTCAAAATAGGGAAAATTCTTTTTTATTATCTTTAATTTTTATAATTAAAATGTATTTATGATAATTGATTGTCTTTATTAACAAAATGTTCACCAACCTAATCATTTTAACTTTATCTTATCTTTTTGTAACATTTTCGTTGTTAGGATATGGTCTCTTATTTGAAAGACTATTTAAAAAAAATCATAAAATAATTAATTTAGGTTTTTCTGGCTTATACGGAATTTTAATTTTATTAATTTATTCTTACATTTCTAATTTTTTTATTCCTCATTCAATTAATCACAATTTTATTTTAATTCTTTTTGGATTTATTTTATTTGTTTTGTTAAATGTAAAAAATATCCATATAAATTATAGCAAAGACAATATTTTAACTTTAATAATTGCTCTAATAATTTTATCTTCGCTACTATTAGCTAAAAATCATGATGATTTTCCATACTATCACTTTCCTTATACATATTATTTAACACAAGAAAGTCTTCATATTGGAATAGGTCAATTTGGCCATGGCTTTAGAACTCCTTCATCTATATTTTATTTAAACTCACTATTTTATCTGCCATTTGTAGAATATTTTTCTTTTAATTTTGGGCAAGCAATTATTTTCTGTTTTGCAAATATAATTTTATTAAAAAATATAAATAGTTTTTTTATAAATTTTAAAACAAATAAAACTCAATTAAACTATTTAAACTATCTAAGTTTATTAGCTTTTATTTTTATAAATATATTTTTTTATAGAATTTCAGAACATGGCACAGATAGATCTGCCCAAATCCTAATTTTTATTTTTATTATCGAACTTTTAAAATTTTTTTATTTTAAAAATAAAAAAAATATTGATCTTTCTAATATTTTTTTAATTTCTATTTTAATAATTTCACTAAAAGCATTTTATATAATTTATGGTATTTTTTTTATTCTTATATTAATTTTTATTTTTTTTATTAAAAAAAAACTATTTTTAACTTTAAAAATTATAATTATAAATAAATATTTTTTATTATTTAGTATTTTGTTTTGTTTAACTATTTTAACTTATTTTTTTAATACGGGATGTTTAATATATCCTTTAGCAACTTCATGTATTGATACTTTATCTTGGTCAATTTCAATATCTGATGTTAAACATATGAATAATTGGTATGAATTATGGTCTAAAGCTGGTGCAACACCAAATTTTAGAGTTGAAAATACACAAGAATATATTCAATATTTTAATTGGTTTGACGGCTGGGTAGAAAGATATTTTTTTAATAAAGTTTCTGATTTTATATTGGGTTTAATTTTCTTAATTGTAATTATTTTGAGCATATTTAGAAAAAATATTTATTTTAAAAATATATTTAAAATAGATAATTTTATACTTTTTACCTATATTTTTATAATTATTTTATTTTTTGAGTGGTTATATAACCACCCTGCACTAAGGTATGGAGGTTATAGTATAATTGCTTTACTGTTTTTTATTCCTGTTTCAATAATTTTAGAAACAAAAAAAATAAGTATTTTAAAAATAAATAAATATTTGTTTGTTCTAATTTTTTTAACAATTTCTATATTTTTTATTAGAAATATATACCGAATTGAAAAAGAGATTAAAGTATATAACTATAAACCATTAACATACAGTTTTTATATTCTTGACAAAAATCATTTTAGAATTGACGAACAGATGCGAGATATAATTGAAAATTATAATGAATGTTTAATTAATTCCGATAAATGCAAATTAGATAAAAAAAATATTGTAAAAAAATTTAACAAAATAATATTTATAAATAACTAATGATAAAAAGATTGGTACTTTTTTTTATAAGTTTTTTTGATGGCAAACATCAAAAAAAAATATTTAGTTTTTTAAAAAAAAAAGGAAACAAAAGTTTTGAAACAATGCTAGATGTGGGTGCACATAGAGGTGAAACAATAGACATTTTTTTAAAAAATTTTAAAATTAATAAATTAATCTCTTTTGAACCAAGTCCTTTGAACTTTTCTGTATTAAAAAAAAAAGAAACTTATTACAAAAATAAATTTAAGAATACTAATATAGTATTAGAAAATGTTGCCCTTGGTAACGAGAATACAATAAAAAAAATAAATCATTTTAAGGAAAGCTCATCAACCTCCATAAAAGAAATAAATACAAACGCCAATTATTATAAAAGAAAAATTAAGATTTTAAATTTATCCGAGAAAGACAAATTAGTAACTTCATTCAAAATTACAGTTTTAAAATCTGGAGAATATCTGAGAGATAAAAATATAAATAAAGTAAATTTTTTAAAAATTGATACCGAAGGATATGAATTTGAAGTATTGCTAGGTCTGGAAAATGAAATATCCAAAGTAGAAATAATTATGTTGGAACACCACTATGACAATATGATTAAAAAAAACTACACTTATAGAGATATATATAATTTATTAAAAAAAAATAACTTTAGAATGGTATATAAGGCAAAAATGCCATTTAGGAGAACTTTTGAATACATTTTTTTTAATAATCATAAAATAAATTAAATTTTATAAATGAATTATTAAAATATTGTTGAAATTATTATGACCAAAACAGAAAAATTTTCTATAAAAAAAATTGAAATATCACTTTTTATTTTTTTATATTTTACCCTCATCATAAGTTTTATATTAGGAGAAGATTCTACGGGAGGAGCATTTTTAGATTATCAAAATCAGTCAAAAGTTATTAATGAATTTCTGAAGAATTTTAAATTTGCTTTACTGAATTATGATCAATTACCTTTTACCACAAGGCATTCACCTATTTTATTAATATTAATATCTTGTTTAATTAAATTTAATTTTAATGATGAAATAATTAGATTAATTTATTTACATATAAATTTATTCCTACCTTATATATTTTACAAATGTCTAAAAATTAAATTTAAAAATGTAGATTCAAAATATTTACTTATTCTAACTGGAATAATATTTTTATCACCCTCGTTCAGAACTTTAACTATTTGGCCCGATAGCAGGATATTAGGTCTTACACTATTTACTTTAAGTATTTTTTATTTTTTAAAATATCTAGATACTAACTACCAGAAACATGCAATTTTAAATGTTATTTTATGTGCTTTGTCTTCTTATATTAGTCCAAATTTTTCTATTTTTGCAATTTTTTTTACTTTTATTTATCTAAAAAATTATGGTTTTTTTTCAAATCAATTTTTCACAATTTTACTTACAAATTTAATTATTTCTCTTCCAGCAATTTACTATGTATTTATACTGAAAATTCATTTTTTTTATGCAAAAGCAACACTTGATTTACCTGGAAAAGATTTATTATTTTTAAATTTTTTTAATCAAATATTAATTGTTTCTTCAATAATTTTCTTTTACTTAATTCCTTTTTTAATTACAAAAATAATTAATTTTCAAATAAATAAAAATAAATATTTAATTTTTTTTATATCTTTAGGACTAACATTAATATCTATAAATTTTTTTAATTATAAAATAAGTTTTTCGGGAGGTGGTATAATATTTCATCTATCTAATTATTTGTTTGATAACAATATTTTTTTTTACATCTTCTCATTTTTTTCTATCTTTGTAATAATAAGTTTATTATTAAATAATTTAGAAAATGCTTTTTTAATAATTTGTGTTTTTTTAGGAAATCCTCAAACCACAATCTATCATAAATATTATGACCCTTTGATATTTGTTTTGTTATTTACCATACTTTCAGTTGAGTTTAATAATCAATCTTTGAATAAGAAAAAAAATACTCTTGCTATATATATATATTTTTTAATTTTTCTTGTTATAAGTAATTTAAAGCATTTATTCGTTTAAAATAAATAATGAAAAAAAAGTTTGAATCATTAGAAACCTACAGAGCTTTTGCCGCATTAATGATTGCGGCAGTCCACTTTAGAGTAGAATCTCCACTTGTTAATCATTTTTTAGCTTCAGGGATTTTTGTACCTTTTTTTTTTACATTAAGTGGTTTTGTAATATTTTACAATTACCATGATAGAATAAAAGAATTTAAAGACTTATTAGAATTTGTAAAAAAGAGGTTTCTAAGATTATATCCACTGCATTTTTTTTTCTTAATAATATTTCTTTCAATTGAAATTTTAAGACTAATTTTATCATCAAAATTTAATGTTTCTTCTAATGTTGAGGCATTTGCAACTAATAACTTTCATGCATTTATAAGTAACATTTTTTTATTGCAGACTTTTTTGCAGGAAAATACATTTAATACTCCCAGCTGGTCAATTTCAGCAGAATTTTATACTTATATTTTTTTTTCTATTTTTTTAATTTACAGAGCTAACCTTTTTATTGTTATTGCATTTATATTTGCTATTTTTTTTTTAAAAATAAATTATGACACTGGCTTTATATTAAGCACAACTTATCAATCTTTTTTAGAATGCATTTATTGTTTTTTAATAGGAGTATTATTTTGTAAATTTTATTTTAAAATATCTGATAGGATAAATTCTCAACTTGTCTCAGTTTCTTTATCTTTATTTTTTATAATTATTTCAATTCTTTCAATAAAACTTTTAGTTGGAAACTATCAATTTTTTATTCCAATAATTTTTGGATTTTTAATTCTTTTCTCAGCTAATTTAGATAAATCTACTATTTTAGGAGCTGTTATTTGCAATAAGTTTTTTGTATATCTTGGTAAAATTAGCTATTCGATCTATTTATCTCATCTCTTTATTTTTTGGATGATTACTCAAATTTTAAGATTTGTTTTTAAAGTAGAAACTTATCTTGAAGTTGAAACTGGGTTTACAAAATTAGATTTAAATGAGCTAAATTCTTCTTTAATTGTTATAATAAGTTATATATCTACAATTATTTTTTCTCATATAACCTATAAATATATTGAGCTTAGATTTTATAAAAAATGATATTTTTTTATAAACAATTCTAAGTGTTTCAAAATTTTTTTTTGATTATTAAAAGTAAGATCTGGATACAAAGGTAGTCTTACCAATCCATCAAAAACTGCTTCAGTGTTCTTTAATATTGTTTTTGATATTTTTTTACCGAATGTAGACATATGCAAAGGATAGTAATGAAAAAAACATTCAATGTTTTTTTTTTTCATAAATTTAATAAATTCATTCTTTAATTTTTTATTTTTAAAAACTACAGGAAAAACATGAAATGCATTTCTAATATTTTTATTTTTTTTTGCCGGCAAATAAAATAAGTTAGTTTTAATTTTTTTAATTCTATTATAATAATAATTCCAAATCATTTCCCTTTTACTTTGAATTTTTTTTACATCTAATAATTGAGAATATAATAGTGCTGCACTTAATTCAGGTGCTCTAAATTCCGACCCCACATCTTTCCAAGAGTAATAATTTTTTTTTGCTTTAAAAATTCTATCAGTCCCCTTGTCTAAAATTATGTTAGCTCTATTAATGAATTTATTATTATTTATAGATAGCGCTCCACATTGACCACCAACAATATTTTTAGTTTCATGAAAACTAAATGCTCCAAAATCACCAATGGTGCCTAAAAATTTATTTTTATACTTCCCCAAAAACCCATGAGCAGCATCTTCAATCAAATATAAATTATATTTTTTTTTTAGTTTTAAAAATATTTCCATGTTACAAGCTACGCCCCCATAATGTACTATAATGATAGCTTTTGTTTTTTTATTGATTTTTTTTTCTACAGATTCTGGATTTAAATTTATGTCGTTTAAATTAATATCAGCAAATATTGGTTTTGCATTTCTCAATAAAACGCAATTTGCAGTAGATGTAAAAGTATAAGAGGGGATAATAACTTCATCTCCGCGTTTTATATTTGCCAATATCATTGCTATCTCAAGGGCGCTACTACAATTTTGTGTTAATTTAATAGATTTAGAATTTGTTAATTTTTGAATAACTTTTTCAGATCTTAATTGAAATTCACCATCTGCAAAACTTTTATTTCTTAAAACTTTTATTATATTATTTTCAGTTAACGAAGATATAAAGGGCTTATTGAATTTTATAATATTTTGCTTCACAGTTTTTTAAAACGAAAAATAAATGATATTATTAAAGTTATTATGTAATCTAAATTTATTAAATATTTTTGTTCTTTATTGGATATTTTATATAGATAGTCAAATGAATTTTTTCTTCGCAAAAACCAATTTAAACCAAATTTTTTATATTTATTTGATTCTCCCAAAGCTTCATAAAAAGTTAAATTTTTTTCAATAGTAGCAAAACTCTTTTCTATAAAAAAAGCAAATAATCCCATTCTAAAACCTAACCAAACATCTTTAAATTTAAATCTTAATTTATTATTTTTTTTTAAAAATTTATTCATAAAATTCCTTCTAAAAGAAATGCAACTTTCAGGAGGAAGATAGGGCCAATAACTTAAAAAAGAATTTTTATTTTTTTTTAAATGTTTTGCTTTGTCATTTATCTCTATTGGTAAATTTTGAACAAATTTTTTTTCTTTATATTTAGAAAAAAACTTGAAAAGTTGTTTTAGTTTATTTTTGTGAAAAAAATCGTCACTATCTAGCAAACAAATAATTTTACCTTTAGATTTTTTGAAAAGAAAAATATAACCATTAGATGCATCAAAGGCAGGGATATTTTTTTTTTGTTTTTTGTTAAAATAAATTTTAATTTTTTTGTTATTTTTAAATTTTTTTATTTTAAATTTTGAATTATCAGTTGAATTATCATCATATACTAAAATTTCTAAATTTTTATAACTCTGATTTAAACATGATTTAATAGCCCTTGTGACATATTTTTCATTATTGTAGTTAATAATCAATATAGAAATTAAATTATTTGCTTTTCTCATTATTTTGTATCTATATAATTGTTTAATCAAATTATTTTATACTATTAACTGTGGAAAAAAAAAGACTAATAATTTTTACTCCATCTATAGAGGGAGGTGGAGTTGAAAAAAATTTTTTTATAATTTCTAATTTTTTGAGCAAAAAAGTTAATAATATTTCAGTTATTACTATTTCTAAAAAAATTAAAAAACAATTAAATAACAGAATAAATTTAATTACACCCAAAAATGAACTGTGGAACAATATTGGAAGGAGAAAAAAATTTATAATTTGTTCAATTTTACTTTTTTTAGAGCTTATAAAAAATAAGAATGCTGTAGTTTTGTGTTTTCAAGGCAATGCTTATTGTGCTCTTATTTGTAAACTTTTTTCAGTAAAATTTATTTTAAGATCTAACACAGCACCATCCGGATGGTCAAAAAATAAAATTAAAATTTTTTTATATAAATCTATTTATGGTTTGGCCGACAAGATAGTAGTAAATAGTTATGAATTCAAAAAAGAATTTAAGAGAAAATTTGGTCTATCTTCAGTTTGTATATATAACCCTCTAAATAAAAAAGAAATTATTTATTTATCAAAAAAAAAAATTAGTTTTAATTTTTTCAAAAATAACAGTCTAAACATTGTTAGTGTTGCAAGATTTTCAGATCAAAAAGATCACTTAACTCTACTTAAAGCAGCTAATGATTTAAAAAATAAGATTAATATAAAATTGCTTTTAATAGGAAGTGGAAATAAATTTAAATTCATATCAGATTATATTAATGAAAAAAAACTATCAAAAATAATAAAAATAATAAAATTTAAAAAAAATCCTTACCCTTTTATATTGCAATCTAATTTATTTATATTGTCTTCAAAATATGAAGGACTGCCCAATGTCTTACTTGAGGCCTTGGTTTTAAAAAAATTTGTAATATCCAGTAATTGTCCGACTGGTCCCAAAGAGGTGTTGGATGATGGAAAAGGAGGTTTTCTTTTTAAAACAGGAAAAAAGAATGATTTAAAAAATAAAATCTTATTTTTTTATCAAAACAGAGGTAAATGTAGAAAGTTAACTTTATTTGGCAATAAAAGATTAAATAGATTTGATTCAAAGTTAAATTTAAATCAATATTATCAAATAATAAAAAATTATATTATTTAAATTGAATAAATTATAAAAGTTTAATAAAGAAATATAAATAACTAATATTAACTAATAAAAGTTAGATAAATTGTAAGTTTATAGATTGTCTTTAAAACAAATTTTTTTGTAAAAAAATGAAAAAAAAAGCTCTTATTTTTGGAATCACTGGACAAGACGGGTCATACTTAGCAGAATTATTGTTAAAAAAAAAATACATAGTGCATGGTGTTAAAAGAAGATCATCTTCTCTTAATACAGGTAGAATAGATCATTTTTATCAAGATCCCCATGAAAAAAGAAGGAGATTTATTTTACACTATGGAGACATTACTGATGCAATCTCAGTTTCTACTCTAATTAAAAATATTCAACCAAATGAAATTTATAATTTAGCCGCACAATCTCATGTTGCAGTTTCATTTGAAGTTCCCGAATATACTGCTAATGCAGATGCAATTGGAGCATTAAGAATTTTAGAGGCAATAAAATTTCATGGATTAGAGAAAAAAACTAAATTTTACCAAGCAGGCACTTCTGAAATGTTTGGTAAAGTATTAGAAACACCACAAAATGAAAAAACACCATTCTATCCCAGAAGTCCTTACGGTGTCGCAAAAGTTTATGCACACTGGATAACTGTTAATTACAGAGAAGCGTATAAAATATTTGCTTGTAATGGAATTTTATTTAATCATGAAAGTCCTGTAAGGGGAGAAACATTTGTTACAAAAAAAATAGTTTCAGCATTGTGCAAAATTAAACTTAAAAAGCAAAAAAAATTATTTTTAGGAAATGTCAACGCAAAAAGAGACTGGGGTCACGCAAAAGATTATGTTGTGGCTATGTGGAAAATGCTTCAAAGAAATAAACCAGAAGACTATGTAATTTCAACTGGTAAACAATATTCCGTTAAACAATTTGTTAATTTTGTTTTAAGCGAATTAAAAATCAAATATTTTTGGAAAGGAAAAGGAATTCATACCAAGTGTTATAATCAAGATGGAAATTGTATTATTGAATGTGACAAAGCTTACTACAGGCCATTAGAAGTTGATACTCTTTTGGGAAATTCTAACAAAGCAAAAAAAGAATTAAAATGGAAACCAAGAACTTCTATAAAAATGCTTGTAAAAGAAATGGTTAATTTTGAGTTAAAAAATTAACTGCAATGATATCATTTAATTCAAAAATATATGTTGCTGGTCACAAAGGTTTGGTTGGGAGCGCAATAATTAGGAAATTAGCTGACAAGGGATATAAAAAAATTATCACAGCAGATAGAAAAAAATTGGATTTGACAAATCAATCTAAAGTTTTTTCTTTCATTAAAAAACATAAACCAAAATTTATATTTATAGCTGCAGCAAAAGTAGGAGGGATTTATTCCAATAACAAATATAAAGCAGAATTCATTCAAGAAAATTTATCTATACAAAATAACTTAATTCATTCAGCATATTTATCGGGTGTAACAAATCTTATTTTTTTAGGATCAAGCTGTGTTTATCCTAGAGATTGCAAACAACCCATTAAAGAAAAATATTTGTTATCAGGCTTGCTTGAATCTACAAATGATGCATATGCAATTGCAAAAATAGCAGGAATAAAAATGTGTCAAAGCTATAATGAGCAATATAAAACCAACTATAAATGTTTGATGCCCACAAACACTTATGGTCGTAATGACAATTATCACCCACTAAATTCTCATTTTTTTCCATCATTAATTAGAAAGGTTGATTTAATTAAAAGAAAAAAATCTAAATACCTTTATTTATGGGGAAATGGAAAAGCAAAGAGAGAATTAATATATGTTGATGATTTAGCAGATGCCTGCTTGTATTTTATGAATAAGAAAACAAAACATCATTTAATTAATATAGGAACAGGAAAAGATCACCCAATTAATTTTATTGCAAAACAAATATTAAAAACTTTAATTCCGGAAAGAAAAATAATTATAAAATATGATAAATCTAAGCCAAATGGAACTCCAAGAAAAGTTTTAGATATTTCGCTTGCAAAAAAATATGGATGGAAAGCAAAATCAAATTTTAAAGATTCAATATTAGAAACCTATAAATCATTTAAATTAAAATGAAAAAAAATTTAATTATTGTGACTGGTGGCACAGGTTTTGTTGGTTCAAATCTTATATCTCTCTTAATTAAAAAAACAAATTATAAAATTATCAGTATTGATAACTATTCATCCGGAAGTGTAAAAAATGAAATAAAAAATAGAAATGTTAAATATGTTAAGGGCCATACAAAAAATATTTCTTCTTTGCTTAAAAAATATAAAAACAATATAAATTCAGTTTTCCATTTTGGAGAGTTTGCCAGAATATATCAAAGTTTTATAAAATTTAATCAGTGTATAGAATCAAATTCTATAGGTACTCATGAAGTTTTTAATTTTTGTTTGAAAAATAAAATCAAGTTGATTTATTCAGCAACTTCAGCAAGTCTTGGCAATAAAGGTAAAGACAAAGGTTTGTCTCCCTATGCATTTTCTAAAGCAAAAAATTTAGAGTTATTAGAAAACTTAAATAAATGGTTCAATATGAAATTTGAAATAATTTATTTTTATAATGTATACGGTCCAAAACAAATTTGCAGAGGAGACATGGCAACAGTAATAGGTATTTTCGAGGACCAATATAAAAAAAAACTTCCATTACCAGTTGTTAAGCCAGGATCTCAATCAAGAAGATTTACTCATATCAATGACACAATTAAAGCGTGTTTTTTTGCATGGAAAAAAGATAAATGTAGACACTATTCAATAACAAATAAAAGAAGTTATAAAATCGTAGATGTGGCAAAAATGTTTAAACACAAAATCAAATATTTGTCCCCAAGAAAAGGCGAAAGATTTGCATCGGCCTTAACTAATATGAATTTGTCAAATAAAGTTTATAAAATTTATGGAGAAACGATGCTTAAAGACTACATAAACAAGTTCATTAACAACAAAAAAGTGAAATAAATCACTGTTTACAATAATTTTTTTTTATATATAAACCTAATGCCTGGTGATTTTTGCGAAGGTGTAATACCCGATCCCATTCCGAACTCGGAAGTCAAGCCCTTCAGCGCCGATGGTACTTTGTCTTAAGACACGGAAGAGTAGGACATTGCCAGGCTAAAAATTTTATATGAAAATAGCAAGTTCTTTAAAATCGTTGAAAAAAAGAGACCTCAATTCTAAATTAGTTAGAAGAAGAGGAAGAGTTTATATAATAAATAAAAAAAATCCAAAATTTAAAGCAAGACAAAAATAGTTTTTTATTTTTATGATCATTGGATCTGTATCTGAAAATAAAGAAATTGAAAAAAGAATTTCAATTACTCCTGAGATAGCAAAAAAATATATAAACTTAGGATTTGAAATTCATTTAAGTAAAAATTATGGAAACCATCTGGGTTTTCAAGAAAAAGAATATAACGAACTTGGAGTTAAATTCTTTAATGATGATAAAAAATTAATAGAAAATGTAGATATCATTATTCAAATGAGTTTATTAGATGAAGACAAAAATTTTTTTTTAAAATCTGGCCAAACTTTTATCGGCGTTTTAAACCCTTACGAAAATAAAAATAAAATTAATGAATTAGTAAAAAGAAAAATTAACCTTTTTTCTCTAGAGTTATTACCCAGAATAACAAGAGCACAGTCTATGGATATACTCTCCTCTCAAGCAAATTTAGCTGGATATAAAGCAGTAGTAGAATCGTTTTCAATTTATGAAAAAGCTATACCAATGATGATGACTGCAGCAGGAACCATTCCTGCAGCAAAAGTTTTAGTTGTGGGCGCTGGAGTTGCGGGCCTGCAAGCAATAGCTACCGCTAAAAGAATGGGAGCAATTGTATTTGCAACAGATGTAAGGCTGACTTCAAAAGAACAAGTAGAAAGTTTAGGTGGAAAATTTTTAACAGTAGAAGGAGCTGAAAATTTAGAAACCGAAGGAGGATATGCTAAAGAAGCAACTGAAGAATTTAAAAAAAAACAAGAAGAATTATTAAGCGATACACTTAAAAAAATTGATATTGTAATTTGTACAGCTTTGATACCAGGAAAAAAAGCCCCATTAATTATTAAAGAAAGTATGTTAGAAAATATGAAGCCAGGATCTGTAATCTATGATTTAGCTGCAGTTCAAGGAGGAAATGTAGCATTTACAGAAGTAGATAAAACTATTGAAAAAAATGGCATTAAAATAATGGGAGAAAGAAATATTTTAAATAAATTACCAACCTCATCTTCTAGTCTTTATGCAAAAAATGTATTTAATTTTGTTTCAAATTTATATGATAAAGAAAATAAGAAAATTAATATTAATTTAGAAGACGAAATAATTGCCAAAACAATAATAAAATAAATTTATGGAAATAGACCCATTTATATTTAGATTCAGCATTTTTATACTTTCTATTTTTATAGGATATTATGTTGTTTGGAGTGTTACCCCATCGCTGCATACGCCTTTAATGTCAGTAACAAATGCGATTTCCTCAGTAATAATAGTCGGAGCTATCATGGCAGCTTTAGCGGGAAAAACTGTAAATATATTTGATACAGCAAATATTTTTGGTTTTTTGGCAATAATTTTAGCAGCTGTTAATATTTTTGGAGGCTTTTTAGTTACCCAAAGAATGTTGGCTATGTATAAAAAAAAAAAGAAAGATAAAAAATGATTTCAACAAATTTATTAGCAGTATTTTATCTTATTTCAGGAGTACTATTTATTTTAGCTCTTAGAGGTCTTTCATCACCAGAAACCTCAAGGCAAGGGAATTTATTTGGAATAATTGGAATGACCATAGCTATTGGTGTTACTATTATTTCAGTTGGTAATTTCTCAACAGGATTTTTATATTTAATGATTTTAATGTTAATTGGTGGGTCAATAGGGGCGTTTATTGCATTTAAGATACCAATGACTGCAATGCCAGAACTTGTTGCTGGCTTTCATAGCTTAGTTGGATTAGCAGCTGTTTTCGTTGCCATATCAGCTTTTCTAAACCCAGAAGTATTTAATTTAGGTTCACCAGATAATATTAAAATTGCAAGTTTAATTGAAATGTCTTTAGGCGCCGCAATAGGAGCAATAACATTTACAGGATCAATTATAGCTTTTTTAAAATTAAGAGGGATAATGTCAGGTTCTCCCATAACTTTTGTTGCTCAACATTACTTAAATTTGGCACTAGGTTTAATTTTAGTTGGTTTAATCTTTTACTTATGCAAAACCCAAATTGATACTTGGTTTTGGACAATAATTATAATTTCATTTTTGTTAGGCGTTTTGTTAATCATTCCAATCGGCGGTGCAGACATGCCCGTTGTGATTTCTATGCTTAATTCTTACTCAGGCTGGGCAGCAGCTGGAATTGGTTTTACTTTAGAAAATACAGCATTAATAATCACTGGTGCATTAGTTGGTTCATCTGGTGCAATATTATCTTACATTATGTGCAAAGGAATGAACCGTTCATTCTTTAACGTCATACTTGGTGGTTGGGGTGCAACAGATCAATCTTCTTTAAGCAAATCTAAAGAACAAAAACCTGTAAAAAGTGGAAATGCGGATGATGCAGCATTTTTAATGAAAAATGCATCGTCAGTAATAATAGTCCCAGGCTATGGAATGGCCGTTGCGCAAGCTCAACACGCATTAAGAGAGATGGTAGAAGTTTTAAAAAAAAATGGCGTCAAAGTTACTTATGCAATTCATCCAGTTGCAGGAAGAATGCCTGGACATATGAATGTTTTATTGGCCGAAGCAAATGTTCCTTATGATGAAGTCTTTGAATTAGAAGAGATTAATAATGATTTTGCTAATTGTGATGTTGCTTATGTAATTGGAGCCAATGATGTAACAAATCCTATAGCAAAAACTGATCCTCAAAGCCCAATTTATGGAATGCCTATATTGGATGTTGAAAAATCCAAGGCAGTATTATTTGTTAAAAGAAGTTTATCACCAGGATATGCCGGAATAGATAATGATTTATTTTATAGAGATAACACACTTATGCTTTTTGCTGATGCAAAAAAAATGACTGAGGAAATAATAAAAAGTTTTGATTAAAATCAAATATTTTTGAAATTATTTAATATTTATTAATGAATTATAAAAATCGATTAATATTTTTTTATCCATCTATCGAAGTAGGTGGATTAGAAAAAAACTTATTTTCATTAATTAATTCACTATCTAAAAAAAAATATAATATAAATTTTATTACTTTTAAAAGTATAAAAAATAATGTATTTGCAAAAAAATTATATACTTTTGACAAAAATATAAATGTTATTACTCCAAAAATTTTTTTTAATACTAACAAAAAATATATAAAATATTTTTTTTGTTTTTTGACTTTATTAAAGTTTTGTAGCAAAAATAAATTTTTAATAATCTCATTTCAAAGCAATATTTTATCAATTATTGCTGCAAAATTAACAAATAGCAAAATTATAATTAGATGTAACACAGCTCCACAAAAATATGTTTCTAGTTTTAAAAAAAAAATATTTTTTAAATTTTTTTATTCACTATCTAATAAAATATTAGTTACATCAAACGATTTTAAAAAAGAAATAAAAAATTGTTTTAATCTTAAAAGTATTGTTCACAGACAATCTTTAGACATAGAAGGAATTAAAAAAAAATCTAAAGTAAAATTAAATTTTAATTTTTTTAAAAAATACAAATATCTAAAATTGATTAATGTGGGCAGACTAACTGAGCAGAAAGACTTGATTACATTACTGGAAGCTTTTTCAAAACTAGTAAAAATAAGAAAAGCAAGATTGTTAATTGTTGGAAATGGCTCAGACCAGAAAAAATTAAAATTATTTATTAAAAATAAAAAAATTTTTGATCATGTAAAAATTATTAATTTTCAATCAAATCCTTACAAATTTATTTCTCTAGCTGATGTAAAAGTTTTGAGTTCTAAATATGAAGGCAATCCAAATATTCTATTAGAAACTGCTTGTATAAAAAAACTAATTATATCTACAAATTGCAAAGTTGGACCAAGAGAAATTTTGCAGGCGGGAAAAGGTGGAATACTATTTAAAGTTGGAGACCATAATGGATTATATAAAATATTAAAAAATTTAAAAATCAAGGACAAAAAAATAAAAGAAAAAATAAATATCTCTAACAACTACGTGAAAAAAAATTTTAAAAAAGATATAAGCGAGCCCTTTATTGATATAATAAATAAACTATAAATGAAAATAGCTGTTATAGGTTCTGGGTTTTATGGTTCGACACTTGCTTTGATTTTGTCAAAAAAACATAAAGTTGAACTTTTTGAGAAGGAAAAAGATATTTTTAACGGTGCATCGTCTTCTAATCAATTCAGATTCCATTCGGGATATCACTATCCTAGATCTCAAAAAACTGTAAATGAAATTAATGAATCAAAAAAAGATTTTATTTCTTTTTTTGGCAAAAAAGTATTTGAAAAAACTGTAAACTACTATCCTGTAGCAAAAGATGGAAAAATAAATTTTAAAGATTATGAAAAATTTTTAAATAAAAATAAACTGCCTTATAAAAAAATTGATTTATTTAAAAAAGTTTCAACTATTGAAAATTCTATTTTAACCAATGAACAAATATTAAATTTTTTTAAGACAAAAAAACTACTTTTAAATAATATAAAAAAAAAAAATATAAAATTAATTTTAAACAAAGAGTTTAAAAAAAAATATCTACCAAAATATGATAAAATTATTGTTGCAACATACTCAAATAATAACAAAGTTCTAAATGAACTTGGAGTTAAGAATTTAAATACATTTAAATATCAACTAGTTGAAAAAATTGTAATTAAACTTCCAAAAAAATATAGAAAAAAAAGTTTTGTTGTAATAGATGGGAACTTTGTTTGTGTTGATCCATATTTAGGCACAAATTATCATTTATTAAGTGATGTAAAATTATCAAAACTAGAAACAGTAACTTCAAAATTTCCTAACTTTAAATCTAATAAAACTAAATTTTTAAATAAAGGCATAGTTAAAAATATTAAATTTTCAAAATATCTTGAATTTATAAATAGAAGTTCTCAATACTTGCCTTTTTTAAAAAAATCTAAATATATAGGATCAATGTTTGTTGTTAGAGCTTTAAAAAAAAATAAAGAAAAAACAGATGAAAGAACCACAAGCGTGTATTTTCATACTAAAAAAATATTAAGTATATTTTCTGGGAAATGGAATAATTGTATTTATTTAGCAAAAAATCTAAAATTTTAAAAAACTTATGAAGACAAATACAGGATTAATTGGAAGAGGAAAGTGGGGAATAAAATTAAAATCAAAATTAATCAAAAACACTAATTTAAAATTTATGTGTGGAAAGGACACTAATTACTCAAAACTAATTAAAAAAAATAATGTAAATTGGGTATTCATTGCAACACCTAATCATACACATTACAAAATTGTAAAAAATTGCTTAAATTTAAAAGTTAATGTTTTCTGTGAAAAACCGCTAACAGAATCATTATTAAATTCAAAAAATTTATTCAATATAGCTAAAAAAAATAAAGTAAAACTTTTTGTAAGCGATGTTTATAGTTTTCATAATAAAAAAATTAGTAAATTAAAAACGAAAAATATTGTTTACAGATCAAAAAAAGTAAAAGGTAATGATACTGAGTTTTTAAATAGATTCATGTATCATGATGTATCAATTTTATATAAATTTATAAATAAAACAAAAATTAAATCACTACAATTTCATAAAAATAAAAAATTAATAAATTTAAACATTGTATTTAAAAATTATAAGCAAATATTGTTTAAATATGATTTAAGTTCAAAACAAAAAAAACACCGTATAAACAATATTAACCTTTTGACAAAAAAGGATATACTTAAGGAAATGCTATATAATGTAATTTACAAAAAAAATAATATTAAAAATAATAATGAAAAAGCTTTATTTGTATTGAAGTTTATAAATTTAGTAAAAAGAAAAATAAAATAATGAGTACAGAAATATATTGCGATATTGCAGATCTTTACCAAATAAAAAAATTTAATAAGAAAAAAATTGTTAAAGGATTTACAACAAATCCGAGCTTAATGAGAAAGGCTGGTGCAAAAAATTATGAAGCTTATTCAAAACAAATTTTAAAGATTTGTAAAAAAAAACCAATATCATTTGAAGTTTTTGGTGATGACTATTTGGACATGAAAAAGCAAGCTTTCAAAATTACTAGTTGGGGTAAAAACGTGTATGTTAAAATACCTGTTATAAATTCTAAAGGAATTTTTATGGGCGCAATTATAAAACAGTTGAACAATAAAAATATAAAAATTAATATAACTGCTGTATATAGCGCCAAACAAGTTAGCAAAATACTAAAAAAAATTAATAAAAAATCAAAAGTTATAATTTCAATCTTTGCAGGTAGAGCAGGAGATGTTGGAAAGAATCCAATACCTGAGTTTAAAAAAAGTTTATTGTTAGCAAAAAGATTTAAAAATGTAAAAATACTTTGGGCAAGCGTAAGAGAACCTTATAACTTTATAGAAGCAAAAAAACTTGGATGTCATATTATAACAGTTCCGCCTGCCATTATTGAAAAAATCGAAAAGTTTGGTAAAACTTTAAATCAATTAAGTATTGAAACAGTAAATGGTTTTTTGATTGATAGTAAAAAATCAAATTTTAAAATTTAATTGGTTGCGGGGGACGGATTTGAACCGCCGACCTCAAGGTTATGAGCCTTGCGAGCTACCAGGCTGCTCCACCCCGCGGTATTTTAAATTCTATTTTTGAGCTTGTTTAGTTTTTTAACTCTTTTAATATTTTCTTGCAGAATTCTCTTTTTTTTTTCAGAGGGTTTTTCGTAAGTATTTTTTAATTTGATTATTTTAAAAAAACCATCTCTCTGAAGTTTTCTTTTTAAAACTCTCAGCGCTTGCTCTATATTATTATCTTTTACTTCTATTTTAATAACAACCTCCAAAAATGACGTGTACTTAACATTTAATATATTATTTGTCTATATTCTTATTTATATTTTAATTTTTTAATTTTTCTTTTTCTTTCTGTTTCTTTTCTCTCTTTATTCTACGTTCAGCTTTTTCCAAAGCCTCTTGAAGTTCTTTTTGGTTAAACAATCCTATAGCGACCGGATCTTTAGCATTAAGATTATTATAATTCCAATAGCTCTTATTTCTTATTGTTACTACTGAATTTTTTGTAATACCTACTAGCTTTGCAATTTGTGAGTCTTTTAAAATTGAATGTTGTCTGATAAGCCACAGTGCAGAATCAGGTTTATCTTGTCTTTTTGATAAAGGCACATATTTTTTTATTTTTTCATTTGAACTTGATATTTCTAAATTGTAATTGTTAATCTTTAAAGGTCTTGATTGATCTTGAGAAGATAATTCAATTTCTTCTTTTGTTAACTGGCCTGCAATAATGGGATTATAACCTACAATTCCTTTTGCTACTTCACCGTCAGCTATACCTTGTATCTCAACTTCATGTAAATTACAGAAGTCTGCAATCTGTTTAAATGTTAGTGTAGTGTTTTCTACTAGCCACACAGCCGTTGCCATAGGCATTAAAGGAGCGTTCGTCATTAAGCTTTTTTTTCAGATCTAAAATTTTGAAATTTTTTATTAAATTTACTCACTCTTCCTTTATCAAGAATTTTTTGTTTTCCACCTGTCCAAGCTGAATGTGATATAGGATCAATGTCTAACTTTAGAGTTTCTCCTTCAGATCCCCAAGTTGATTTTGTTTCAAATTGAGATCCATCAGTCATTTCAACTTTTATTTTATGATATTTTGGGTGTATTTTTTTTTTCATAGCAGGCTTTATAGCAAAAGCAAATTTAAAAACAATTAAAAGTTATTAAGGTTTTCTAGCATTTTTTCATATATAGAGTTACTTCCCGCTAATATCTTAATTACTTCATTGGAGGAATAATTTATATCATTTATTCTTCCACCGGATTCTTTAACAATAATTATTCCAGCAGCAATATCCCAAATATTTAAATTTTTTTGAAAATATCCATCATAACGACCTGCTCCAACATAAGCCATATCAAGCGCTGCACTTCCAGATTTTCGCGTGTTAAGGTTGTAATTGATCTTATCTTTGCCTCCAGTTGAAAACAAACATTCATTAAGATTTTTTTTTTTAGAAACTCTAATTCTTTGATTATTAAAATAAGCTCCACAATTTTTTTCAGCATAAAACATCTCATTTTTAATGGGATCAAAAATTAAACCACTGACAATTTCTTCTTTTATTTTTAAAGCAATTGATATTGCAAAATGAGGAATACCGTGTAAAAAATTTGTAGTCCCATCTATTGGGTCTATGATCCAATAACTATCTTTATCTGAATTTATTACTTCTCCAATTTCTTCACTAAGTATAGAGAATTTTTTTCTTGATTTTGTTAATTCTTCAATAATAATTTTTTCAACTTTTTTATCGGAATTTGTTACAAAATCATTAGGTCCTTTTAAAGAAACCTGTAATTTTTCTAGTTCTCCAAAGTCCCTTATTAATATTTTTGAAGCTTTTTCCGCAGCTTTAATCATAATATTTAAGTTTGCAGATATCGAATTCATTGAGTTTATATTCTTTTTACGTATTCAATAGATCTAGTATCAACTATTATTTCATCACCACTCTCAATGAATGGAGGTACTTGAATTTTTGCTCCATTATCTAGTATTGCCGGTTTGTACGACGATGAAACAGTCTGACCTTTTAAAGCTGCGTCTGTACTCTCTATTTTACAATTAATTTGATTTGGCAATTCTATAGATATAGGTTTTTCTTCATAAAAGCTTATTTTTACTTCCAGCTCTTCTTTTAAAAATTTACCTTTTTCTCCAACAATTTCTTTTTTTATATTTATTTGTTCAAAGGATTTTTGATTTATGAAATAATATTCTGCTTCATCTTCGTATAAATAATTAAAATTAATTTCTTCTAGCGAAGCTTTTTCAACTGTATCACTGGATCTAAATCTTTCATTTAATTTAGTTCCCTTGTCTACACTTTTCATTTCAACTTGATTAAATGCTCCACCTTTCCCAGGTTTTACATGCTGTGTTTTTAAAACTTCCCACAAATCATTTTTATGTTCTAAAAGCATTCCAGGTTTAATTTCATTTCCAGATATTTTCATATTAGTTTATTTATAGCTTCTTTTGGATTTAGTTTTTTATTATTCCAAATGTAGTCTGAGATAGCCAAAAAGTTAGCCTTATTCAATAAGAGTTTTTTATAATTAGTATCTTTTATCCCTCCTATCGCTACAACGGGTGTATTTGTTAATTTTTTAGTCAAACTTAGTATTTTTAAACTTGCTTTATATTTAACTTTTTTTGTTTTAGATGGATAAAAAGCTCCAAAAGCTAAATAGTTTGCCCCACTTGAAATAGCTTTCTTTGCCAGGTTTATTGAATTATGACAAGTAATACCAATAATTTTATTTTTTAATATTTTTCTAGCATTTAAAATATTCATATCTTTTTGTCCCAAATGACACCCATCTGCATTAACTTTTCTTGCAATTATTGGATCATCATTAATGAGGAGTTTAACTTGATATTTTTTACAAATTTTTTTTATTTTTTTTCCAATATAAATTTTGTTTTTAATGTTTTCTTTTTTTAATCTTAATTGAAAAAAACTTACTTTTTTTGAACTTAACACTTGATTTAGTTTAGTATAGAATTCCTCATTTTTAATCTTATTTGGAGAAATTAAATAAATAAATCTCTTATTTTTTCTATTTTGCCTCAAGTTCTTTTGACCATTTTCCTTGAGCCGCAAGTGAGCACATATTTGCTCTGTGATTAAAGATTTCCTGAGTACCTTTAATATCTTTAATATCTTTTGACCAAAACTTAATTGCACTTTGTTGCAAGGCTCTTCCATATGAATAGCTCATTATAAAATTTGTATCATTAAATTTATTAATCAAATTTAGGTTTTCAGTTGCCTCTATTTCTGTTTGGCCACCTGATAAAAAAGCTATTCCAGGCACTTCTTTTGGAACAGAATCTTTTAGACATTTTAATGTTAATTTAGCAACCTCTTCATTATTAATTTTCTTATTAGACCCATTTCCAGGGAGGATCATGTTTGGTTTTAAAATCATTCCAGCTAAATTAACTTTATGTTGGACTAGTTCTTCAAAACATTTTTTAATGACCTCCGAAGTTTTGCTTAAGCAATCTTCAGCTGTATGTTCTCCATCCATTAATACTTCTGGCTCTACAATTGGAACCATTCCACTTTCTTGAACAAGTGAAGAGTATCTGGCTAAAGCATGTGCATTTGAATGAATTGATAGCTTGCTAGGGAACTTGTCTGAAATAATGTAAACACCTCTCCATTTTGTAAATCTCGCTCCAAGCTTATAGTATTCTTTTAATCTTTCTCTTAAACCATCCAACCCTTCTGTTATTTTTTCATCAGGGGACCCTGCCAAAACTTTTGCTCCTGTATCTACTTTTATTCCAGGAACAGCTCCAGATGATGAAATTAGTTCTGGTATGGTTTTTTTTGAACTTGCAGTTTGTTTAATTGTTTCATCATACAAAATTACACCACCTATAAATTTTTTCATACCTTCAGATGAAAAAAGTGTTTCTCTAAATAGCAGTCTATTTTTTGGTGTTGAATTTACATTTACAGCATCAAGTCTTTTAGTCATGGTTCCTGTGCTTTCATCAGTCGCCAGGATGCCTTTTCCATTTGATAAAATTTTTAAAGTGATATTTTCTAATTCAGACATCTTGATTTAATGCTTTTATAGCAGGTAAAGTTTTTCCTTCAAGGTATTCTAAAAAAGCTCCACCAGCAGTTGAAACAAAAGTAAATGAATCAAATTTTTTAAATTTGTTTATTGCAGCAACTGTTTCTCCGCCCCCAGCTACTGAGAAAATATTATCATTCTTTGTTTTTTTTGAAATTAATTTTAATATTTCCTTGGTTCCATTTTGAAAATTTGGGTTTTCAAAATATCCCGCCGGACCATTCCAAAGGACTGTTTCAGAGTTATTTATAATTTTTTCAATGGATGATATTGTTTTTGATCCAATATCTAATATCATTTCATTTTCATCTATTTCATTTATATTTTTTTCTTTTCCACTTCCATTTAAGCTTTCCGATACAATAACATCTTTAGGTATAGTAATTTCACAATTATATTTTTTTGAGTTTTCTATAATTTCTTTAATTAAAGGACCACACTCATACTCGCACATTGATTTACCCACATTTATGCCAGTATGTTTTAGCATTGTATTAGCCATTCCGCCTACAATTATAATATTATTAAATTTTTTTATTAAATTATTTATAATTTTAATTTTTGTCGAAATTTTTGAACCTCCAATTATAAGTGATACAGGTTTTTTAATTTCTGAAGTTATTTTTTTTAACGCATTAATTTCTTCAGTAATTTGTAGTCCAAAATATGAAGGAATATATTTGGTAATCCCTTCAACAGAAGCGTGAGATCTATGCGAACAAGAAAAAGCATCATTTACATATATATCTCCCAAAGTAGATATTTTTTTTGAAAACTCCCTGTCATTTGCTTCTTCTCCTTCATTAAATCGAATATTCTCTAACATTATAATAGATCCATTTGAAATCTTGTTTATTTCTAAAAGCGTATTTTCACTAATAATATCTTTGTTAAACAAGACTTTTCTGTTTAAAAGAAAAGATAATTTTTCTGAAATAGGTTTTAAAGACATACCTCCAACCACTTTACCTTTTGGTCTTCCAATGTGAGACATAATTATAATTTTAGCTTGCTTTTCTACTAAAAGGTTTATTGTTGGCATTATTTTTTCTATTCTTGATGTTTCAGTTATAGCTCCATTTGTCATTGGAACATTTAAATCGACTCTTAATAAAACTTTTTTTCCTTTAAGATCTAGATTTTTATTTAAAATATTTTTCATAAAAAAAATTAAATTTTATGAATATATTCTGCTAAATCGCACATTCTTGAAGCAAATCCCCACTCATTATCATACCATGCCGAAACTTTGCCCATGTCATCTCCAACAACATTAGTTAAGGATAAATCAACGATAGCAGAATTAGGGTTATGATTAAAATCAATTGAAACAAGCTTTTCATCAGTTGCATAAAGGATATTTTTTAATTCTTTTTTTGAAGCTTTTTTA
>Ga0315339_1000552_pt1 | contig 45063 bp, 41 predicted proteins | sample ASW17metaG_FD_204514 | JGI IMG/M metagenome (GOLD analysis project Ga0315339, IMG submission 204514) | Ammonia-oxidizing marine archaeal communities from Pacific Ocean, United States - ASW #17 | ecosystem: Environmental > Aquatic > Marine > Oceanic | place: USA: California | collected 2016-12-05 | reverse complement strand
CCACCACCGCCTAAAACGAGGAGAGGACGCTTAGAGGCACTCAATAAGGTTACCAAATCCTCAAGGGCCTCGGCTCCGGGGCAAGCCCGTGCAATCGGGCACGATTCTGCATCCTCAACGTCTACGCACTCGGCCAACATGTCTTCGGGCAGAGCCAGCACTACGGGACCGGGCCGCCCGGCGGTGGCAACAGCGAAAGCGCGAGCCATCATCTCCGGGATTCTGGCCGGATCATCGATCTGTGCGACCCATTTCGACAACGGACCAAACATCTGACGGAAATCGATCTCCTGAAAGGCCTCTCGTTCCATCATGGTTCGGCTTACCTGGCCGACGAGCAGGATCAAAGGGGTCGAGTCCTGACGAGCGATGTGGATGCCGAGGCTAGCGTTCGTAGCGCCGGGCCCGCGAGTTACGATGCAGACACCCGGGCGATGTGTCAGCTTACCGTCCGCCTCGGCCATCATCGCTGCTCCGCCCTCTTGACGGCATGCAAAAAAACGAACTTCCTGACGATCGTGAAGCGCATCAAGTATGGGCAGGTAGCTCTCACCGGGCACACCGAATATGTGCTGCACCCCGTGCGCACAAAGCTGATCGACTAGTATTTGTCCGCCGGTTCTATTAGTCACTTAAACAGAACTCCCACCAACACTTGACCCACTAGTGTGGTTCCTTGCAATCGCGCAGATCAGACTAGCCGGGGCCAGCGGCTTCGAGGGTCACCGAGTCCTCTAGAGCCTCGTAGCCATGTTCCACGTAAGCGGGTATGACCACGAGATCCCCGGGCTCCATCATGAACTCGCGCCCGTCACTGAGCGCCTTCAATCGACCCTCAACCAGCAACACGATGAGTTCGTTTGCATGATTATGGGGCGTCGTCCGAGTGCCCGCTGGCCATGCGACCCGGATGACTCCAATCGCGTCACCGGAAATACGGCGAACTTCGCGACCGTCCTCAGCGCGTTGTACTTCAAGTGAGCCAAAACTGTGCAAAGTCATCTCGGGCTGCGTGACCTGCGAGCTACCCGCATGAGAGAACATGATGAGAGCGATTGCTGCAATTGAGATTGTTTTTTTGTCCATGCCGACTACCTAATCCAAGGGCTCTGATCGATTGTAGGGTGGCGCCCGAGGGAATGAAACTCCCGCCCCCTCGACCGTGCACGATCCTTTGGAAATATCGGTGCGCCCCTTCTGGTAAGCTCTGCACCGCGACGAGTAACCGAACCGTTGGACGATGATCACACGACGCGACTTGCTACAGCTCACGGCCGCCACCGGCGCCGCTCTGACCCTTCCCGCACAGCTGCTACGTGCTCAGACGTCCACGGCGGTCATCACCCGCATCATCCCCTCCTCCGGTGAGGCGCTGCCCGTCATCGGGCTCGGAGGTGCCGCCACCTTTGGTCGCCTCGCTCGGAGCGGTGACTTGAGCCCCCTGCGAGCTGTTTTGACCACCTTGCTCGGTAATGGCGGCACTGTGTTCGATACGGCAGAAGCCTACGGCCCCTCCGAGGTAATCGCAGGACGCCTCGCCCAGGAACTCGGGATCGAGACACAGCTCTTCTGGTCCACGAAGGTTAACTCGGCAAAACCAGAATGGGGGCCATCTTATCCAGATATCACCGCAGAGCAGATTCAAAACTCCTTTGATCGCATCGGAAAGTCCCCGATTGATCTCATGCAAATCCACAATCTAGGGGATCTAAAAACACAACTACCGCTGATCCAAGAGTTAAAAGAAGAAGGGCGGGTTCGATATATCGGTATCACCTACGACACACCCGATCGCAATGATGAGCTCATACAAGCTATGCGTGATGAAACTTTAGATTTCATTGGCATTGATTATGCAGTGGACAATCCGGCAGCCGCAGAAACAATTTTTCCGCTAGCACAAGATCAAGGCATTGCTACCATCATCTACCAACCATTCGGGCGAACACGGCTATGGAGCCGCGTTGCTGGACGTCAAGTACCAGAGTGGGCTCAGGAATTCGATGCTAACAGTTGGGCGCAATTCTTCATCAAATACGTGGTCGCACATCCCGCAGTAACCGTGGTCACGCCCGCCACCAGCAAGCCCGCCAACCTGATCGACAACATCGCAGGCGGCACAGGACAATTACCTGACAGCGCCATGCTCCGGCGCATGGAACAGTTTATAGCGGCCTTGCCCGAGGCGCGCTAACGTAGATCACAGATTTACTTTTCGATACGCACGAAGCGAATCCGATAGCTATAAAAAAACGGCCCTTCCGAAGAAGCGCCGTTCATCTAAACTCCAAACGTGCTTGGTGATACCGGTGCTTCGTACCGCTATTTATTTATACAGCACTTCCCGTTGAGGCTCTGGAAGCCTGAAGGGTCTTCGTGCCTTATACAGTGAGTTCTATTTTCTAAAGAAGATCAAACCTTACCGTTACACCAGCATAAATATTTAGCCCAGGTGCTGGCTCATAATAACGTTTACCCCAGGCGTTGATGCGAATGTCGGTATTGTAGTCCGTGTCAAACAGATTATTGATTCCTAAAAATGGTGACACCACAGTCGAACCAATCACTTTTTCAATTCCGACTCTAAGATTTGCAACGGTATATCCGTCAACCTTTACAGCATTCGCATTGTCAGCAAATTGGTCATGTACATACAGCATGTCCAAAGCGCTGAACCAACCTGATGGGTGTGTATAGCCGATTTCACCGAAGAAGAGATGCTCAACCGTGCCAGGGATAATGTTCCCAGAGTAGTCTTTATCTGTCGTTGTTACACCACCCTCCGTTGATGTAACTTTGAACTCATCGAATATAAAATCCGTATATGCGTAGCTGAGAGATGTATGTATACGGTCGGTCGGATTCAAGTTAAGGGCGAACTCCACTCCTGTACGACTTGATGTTCCTGCGTTTTCAAAGAAATCCCTACCATCGACATCGGTCGGGATCAGCTCATCATCAACCTTAATGTCGAAAACAGCGAGTTCGTAATAGTGACGATCACCAATACTGCCCCTTAACCCCGCTTCATAATTAACTGCGTTCTGAGGACCTAATGTTGGATTGAAACCACCGCCACCGCTGGGATTAGCAAAATCAGTGGTATTGGGTGTTTCGAACGCTGTAGATATCGTGCCATAAAGGCTGTGGGTAGGGGATAGGCTGTAGATCATGCCTAGCATGGGGCTGGCATCCTTCATCTCCCGTATACCCGAATCATCGCCATCGCTGAGAAAATGATCCGTCACCAAATACTCTACATTATCGTGACGAAGCCCGAAGTTTAGTTGCAGTCTCTCGCTTAGGCTCAATTCGTTCTGGAGAAAGACCCCCTGGGATGTAAAGTTTTCATCCTGATGAAATAACAAAGCTCCCAAGGTACCTTTGTCGTTAAGAAAGCGCTTTCTCTCATCGTTTTGATCATCAATGTCGAAGCCGACTATGAAACGATTTGGCATTCCGCCTAGTGTGCTGGAATGGGTATACGCAAGACCTCCACCTATGAAAGAGCGTTGCAAATTCACAGAATCAGCAACTGGAAACTGCGGCAGCTTGTTTCTAAAGTCACGCGAGACAACATAAGTTCGTGCTGTAAGTTCTCCATTTGTGCCAGCAGGCGTTGAGAAAACAAAACCAACGCGCTTCTGATTGAGAGTCTCTCCGGTATCGTAATCAACGTTTCGACCTCGCGCTGAGCTGCGATCTTCGGCAACTGCAGCCGCATTGATTCCACCCGGATCGTTGGAGATGGGCTGGTCTGTACTATTGAATATAGCCAAGAGGTTGCGATCTTCGCCGAGGTCAAAATTAAATCGTCCGCTGAATTGCGTATTTTCTGCTTGGCTGTGAGCCCGGTAACCATCTATTTGGGTATCAGACAAACTGATGAAATAGTTCATAAAGTCGGTTTCTCCGCCCGACTTTAGCTGAACTTTTTGAAAACCATGGTCCCCTGCTGCAAAACGTGCGCTAAAAAAGGGTATTTCTGGGCCATCCTCGGAAATGATACTGATTACGCCGCCGGACGCGTTGCCATAGAGAGAAGAACTCGGTCCCCGGATTACTTCTATCTGGCGGGTAGCTCCAAGGTCGATGCTGTCGACCTGCCCACTACCATCAGGTAGTGTTTCTGGAATGCCGTCCACTAGGATCTTCACTCCACGAATACCAAAAGAGGATCGAGCACCAAAACCGCGAATAGAGATTCTGAGATCCCGTGAGAAGTTATAGCGGTTCTGCATAAAAAGGCCTGGAACTCGGTTTAAAGCCTCATCAAGTCCAAGCTGCTGTCTACCAAGTTGAATCTCATCCTGCTGAACGACAGTAATGGAAGCGGGGATTCTGTCCAGTGGATTGCTGATCCGTGTCGCCTCTACAACAATCTCTTCAAGGCCTGATGCTGATACTCCAGCGTCTTGTGCGTATGTGAGACTCGTGAATATAGATGTGACGACGTATGCGGTTAGGCTATGACGTGCAGCGTATATTTTGACTTTCATAGTTCCACTATATGGTGAGGTACGCATTAGTAGTTTCAGAAACTCGTTCTTGTCTGAGGCATGTCGATAAATACGAGTCCCAGTACCCTGACACACTGAAGCCCCCAGCCTTTACAGTTCATAAAAACAGGAGAAACTCCAGGCCCCAGGCATATTCGCTTCGAGGACAGCCACGAACTCATTACCGCGAGGTGAGCCTACTACCAAAGATAGCTAATCGGCAACCAGCAACGTTAGAGCGAGAAAACCCGCTCGGCGTTTTCTTGATAGATCTTGAGCCGATCGGCGTCGGAAAGCGGAGCTGCATCCAGCCACTCGCTACCCCGTTCGGCGGAGGCGAATGGGGAATCTATCGCAAACAGAATCCGATCCGCACCGAGCACTTCTATGCAGAGCTCTAGAACAGGATCCCAGAACATGGCACTCGTCGTGATCACGAAGTTGCTCCGAAAATACTCGCTGGGCTTACGCTGTAACTGGCCCATCCCGGGCCGGGTAGACACCTGATCCAAACGGTCTAGCCAGAACGGCAAGCCCTCGCCCATATGACCCAGCACGATCGTGAGGTTAGGAAACTCATCGAACACGCCTGCCATCAAAAGGCGCACGACATGTTGCGAGGTCTCCATAGCGAAACCCCATAAGGCCCCCCCCATCGTGTAGTCGGTGAATGCATCGTGCATCTGCATGGGCGGGTTACGGGGGTGAATATAAATGGGGGTATTCAGCGCCTGGGCCGCTTCGAAAATCGGCCAGTACTTCGGGTTGTCAAGATGCTCACTGTTCGTGTGGGAGTTGATCAGCACGCCGTTAAGCCCGAGACCAGAAACGGCACGCTCGATCTCCTGTGCTGCTGCCTCTGGATCCTGGGGCGCAACTGTAGCAAGCCCGGCAAAACGGTCAGGACGCTCACGAATCGTCTCCACCAGCCGATCATTAACCAGACGCGCCAGCTCGGTTGCCTGCGCTGAGTCGAACACCTGCACCCCAGGCGACCACAGTGACAGAACCTGTTTATCCACCCGCGCAGCATCCATTGCGGCGATTCGGCCCTCCCCCAGGTCGTAGAGGGTCTGAATCGTGTCTGTCACAACATAGGGCGGCGCCGAGAGGCCCGGCTCCCGATCCGGTTCGCGTTCGAGCAGGTCCCGCATAGCGTCGAGCACCTCCGGTACGCTGAAGGTCTCCTCCACTGCAATCCGTTGAAAGCCTGAATTGTCCGCGCTTTGGGCCGATATGGTCTTGGAGACCGCAGTCGCGGAGGATGCGAGCGCAGCGTGTTTGAGGAATGTTCGTCTGTTGTTATCCACTGTGGTGGCTCCGAATGGTGTGCCCAGAAAGCGCCTTTTCGCGGGGCTACACCGGGCGTGCGAGTTGACTGGCGAGGATTATGGCCATACTTTTCCCCACATGATAGAGGTTCGGCGGGTCGACCACATAGGTATTCGCGTGAGCGATCTGGAGCGATCGGCGGCCTTCTATCAGGTGCTCGGCTTCGAACTCCTGAACAAGGCCGCGAACGACGCCGTCGCAATACTCAAAAATCCGGCAGGTGTTGAACTGAATCTCGTCTACAACGCCAATGACGACGCCGGCGGTAAGAACATCCTCATGGACGTCGACCAGAAGTACACCGGTTACACTCACATCGCGCTAAACGTGGCATCTATCAAGGCGGCGATCGAAACACTTGGCGCCAATCAGATCAAAATCACCCAAGGCCCGGTTTCATTCGGACTGGATGGGCACGTATCGATCTTCGCCCGAGATCCTGACCTCAACGTCATCGAGTTGCGGGGACGCTCGGAAGAGCTTTCATCTATAGGGGGCGTCACGACCTACGAGCCCGAAAACTAGCGCGCCAGAACAGCGTTCACTCAAGCCAGGAACCGGGTCCACAACGTGTAGCCGACACTCACCAGCGTAATCGTCACTGCCGCCGTCATAGCGACGTTCCAACGTACGGCGGAAGCACCGCGCGGTCGATCCGCACCGAGCAGGCCCTCGCTATTCTGTAGAAAAAACCAACCGACATACGCGGTCGGCAGCATGATCAGCCCGATGGTAAAGGCAGGTAGCGCCACCCACATGCCCATCGTCTCCCAGAGCACAACCCCTGGGAAAGCCGGCAACATCGCCAGACAGGCTAGTCTGTAACGCAGGCCACGCGGTTCCCAGCCGCAAAGTTCACAAACGACAAAACCGGTCACATTCATCTGCAGCGTAAGCGTGCTGAGCACCATGGCGAGAATGCCAAGCGCGAACATCACGCGACCGGTGAACTCACCGACACCGCTCGAGCCGATAAGAACGCCAGCGTTAGCCGGTAGGATCTGCTGCGGGGCAAACTCGGTCCCGTAGATGGTGCTGGCGGCGGCGATGACAACGAGTGAAGTTACGATGGTGTAGGGCAAAAACATCCCCGTCACCAAATCGAAGCGCGCGAGACCGCGGTGCGCTGAACCCCAACCGCGCGCGAGCAACGAATAGCCAAAGAGAAACGTCATATTGATGCCTACCGCAGCACCAAAAGCTCCCATGACTGTCGTGACCCCCTGCACATCGGTAGGAATCGAGGTCGGGATAAAGCCCCGAGCTATCGCGCCCCAGTCAAGATTTCCGCTCGCTGCACCACGAGCGACGACAAGGCCAAACGCAAGAATGATCATCCAGACAAAGACCTTAAGCGTGCGTTCGTAGAACCGTGTACCTCTTAACCCGCGGCCGTAGTTCCAGGTGATGCCGATGGACACCGAGAGGACCAAGGCACCGACAAACACCAGGAAGGTGGTTCTGACGACCCCCTCCGGACTCCAACCGGTGAAGAGGTTTGTCATGTCCTCAATCACGCCGGCGGCGAGGGACAGCTGGGACGCGTGGAAGACGAAGTTCGACGCCAAAGTCGCCAGCGCCCAAGCCCAAGCCGCAGCCGGGTGGACGAAACGGGACATGGCGGCGAACGGACGCAACCCAGTCGAAAGTGTTTGATGAGCGCAGGCAGCAAGCATTGTGACGCCGACAATCATCGCCAGTGGCTGGACCCACAGCAGCTCGTAGCCGTAGTGGGCACCGAGGTACAAGGAAGCAACCGCGCTGCCGCCGCCGAGGGTAAACGCGCTTTGTAACCAGCCCGGACCGGTGAGCGCAAAGTACCCTCTAAAACGCGTGAGCACACCCTCGCCTGCCAGCGCTTCGAGCGTCTCTCGTTCCCGCGCCAGCGCCTGCGGATCGGTAGCGGCTATATGAGCAAGACCACTGACCTCTGGATCTAGCGCACCCTTGTCATCGCTCACCTAAGTTCTCCAAGACGTCCTTGGGCCATTGTGAACTATGGAGGCGCGGGGTCGTACCTGAAAAACGCGCTCAGTTGCGCATAAATCTCTGGATAATTAGCGCGCAGGGCTTCCGGTACATCGAAAAACATCTCACTACACACGGCGAAGAACTCTCCGGGTTCTTCAGCCGCATAAGGATCCAGCCAGGGCTCCTCACCACGGTCGAGTCGCGCACACAGATCATCGTACGCGGTCCGGAAAACTTCCAGCCAATCCTTTTCGTCAATATCACGATGCAAAGCAGGAATTCCGTCAACCGCTCCGCTGAGCATATCGAGCTTGTGCGCGAACTCGTGGACAACGACGTTGAAGCCTTCACAACGACCGCTCGCCTCGATTTCTTTCCAGGCCAAAATGACCGGGCCCTGCTCCCATGCCTCTCCGCTCAAGACCTCGTCGCCTACGTGCACGACCCCCGCCTCGTCAACAGTCTCCCGGTCCCGTACTACAAACGCATCGGGATAGACGATTACGGACACGAATCCCTGATAGCAATCTAGACCAAGTTCTAGGATCGGAAGACATGCCAGCACCGCTACCCGCAAGCACATCAACTCATCCAGCTCCAGGCCGCCGGCCGGCTCAATGTGTTTCTCATGAAGAAACAACAGAGCGAGCCCTCGCAGTTTTTCTTGCTCTCCCGAATCGAGCCGATCCAACGCCGGGATCGATTCGATGGTGGCGCTCCACAGATCGTCCGGAATCGTTCTTCTTGCCAGTGTGCGACGACGGCACCAGAGCCGTAACAAGCTCAGCATCTACCTCTTCCGAACTCGGACCGTGTCCTAATGATCACGCAGGAGTGGTCCCAGCAGGTTCGCATAACCTTCCCGCTCACAGGATTCCAGGAAGTGATGTCGGCGTGCACGGCAGCGGGCTTGGAGGACCTTTAGAAAGCTGGAATCGGACTCACATCTTTGCAGTAGCTCTGTCAGTCCCGAAGTATCGCCGAGATCGAAATACCCAGGGTAATCATCTCCGAGCATGCCGATATTCCCGGAAATACGCGTAGCGATGACCGGAACTCTATCGATAATTGCCGCGGCGATGACATTCGCGCCCCCCTCCATCCGCGAGCTCACAACCAAAACGCGGCTTCTTGCGATCAGACGACGGGCCCCGCCCGGAGTCAGACTGCCCACCCATTCGTAACGCGGATTCTTTTCCGTCTCCCGTTTGGCCCGCGCTTCCAGCGCGGAGGTCATTGCCGCACCTGCCTGGATAACCTGAATCCTCGACGAAGCGGGCAATGCGCGCGAGGCCATCGCAGCACGCATAGGATCCTTGACGGCACGTAAGTGGCCCACGCAGGCGATGTCGAAGCTGCGCCGGCACGCCGGTAGCTTTCGCAGTGGTTGCGCCGATTGGTAGATGACGTGCGCGCGTTCCCTGGCGGCGGGGGATAACTCGGCTAGTGCTCCAGACTGCAGGACCACGAGGCGATCGGCTATGTCTAACGATCGGCGAGCGCTCTGATGGGTCCGAAGATCGCGATAAAGATCGGTACCAGTTAATACGACGACTACCGGGCGGTCGGGATAGGCGCGACGAAACGCGCGAATCGCTCGCGCATTGCGGCGGGCGTGAAGCGCCAGCAGGCAATCGGCCGACTCACCGAGCCAACCCTCCTGGATCCGAGCACGATAGCCTAGATCCCTAAGCAGCCGGGTCCATCGCGAAGCGGAGATCCGGTTACCGGAACGCGCGCCCGCGCCAGGCGGTACCGCAGTCAATATCAGCGGGCGCAAGTCCGAAACCCGGCCTCGCTCATCCTCGCGCGGGCATCTGCGACAAAGTCGAACAAGAATTCACCCGAATCGATACTGCAAGTGGCGTATGGCGTTTCACTCATGGCCTGAGCGAGATACGCCCAGCCAATTTGTCCACGGTCGGTGACTCAAGCACACCCACATCGGCCGCGCTATGGCCTTCCACTGCGAGCTCCGCTAGCGCGTCTTTTGCCGCATCGGCATTTAGACAGAGCAACAGCCCGCCGCTCGTTTGCGCGTCAGCCGCGATCAGCATCTTGGCAGGATCGACGTCATCACCGTAATCCAGAGTCGGTTCGACGAACATAAGGTTGGCGCGGGTACCCTCCGGAACCTTGTCTGCGTAAGCAAGCTCCAGCGCGCCCGGAAGGATCGGGAAACTACCGACATGGATCGTCGCAGTAAGCTCAGAGCCCATTAAAATATTGCGTAAATGGCCGAGCAACCCAAAGCCCGTGACGTCGGTGCAAGCTGTCGCGCCGTGACGACGCCCCACCGTCAACGCAGCGTCGTTCAAGCGGAGCATGGACGCAATCGTAGCCTCGGTGACGGAACTCTCAGCAGTACCCGCTTTGATGGCACCAGCAACGATGCCGGTACCCAAAGACTTGGTCAAAACCAGATGCTGCCCAGCCACGGCTCCTCGATTCGAGAGCTCAGAACCCAGTGCAACTTCACCGGTAACCGACAGACCAAACTTGATGTCATCGTCACGCACCGTGTGACCGCCCACGATAGACACCCCGGCTTCGGCGCACGTGCGCGACGCGCCACGCATGACAGCCTGCAGAACATCGAGAGACAGCAGCTCGTCGGGAAAGAATGCCAGGTTCAAAGCATAGAGCGGCCGACCACCCATCGCGTAGACGTCGGAGAGCGAGTTGGCGGCGGCGATTGCGCCGAAGGTCTCAGGATCGTCAACCAACGGTCCGATGACGTCCGCCGTGAGCACCAAGGCACGTTCCGTGTCACCAGGTAGGCGCACGATTGCTGCATCGTCCGAGAATTCGGTGCCGACTACGATGGCCTTTGAATTCGGGTCATCGTTGTCACCCACCTCAGCCTGAACGGTCAACGCCTGATCTCCGAGAACCTGAACCAGGTCTCCTAGCCGAAGCTTAGACGCTCACCCACCGCCGCTCGAATACTGCGTGAGATGAAAGGTTTCCTTTGTACCCATAGGGTGCAAGCCTAGCACATGACCCAGAAAGTCATTCCTGACACAGATCGTTGCATATTCTGCCCACAGACTGTGTAACTACTTGAAAGTAATGGTGGAGCCGAGGAGAGTCGAACTCCCGACCTCTGCATTGCGAACGCAGCGCTCTCCCAACTGAGCTACGGCCCCACACTGGATAAGAGCGTATTATAATGACCGCTGTCTGCCAAAAAGCCCACTGACCCTTACTTCGTTGGGAACGGTCATTCCGGCTCACACCCGTAGGGCCTAATCTCGGCGCCGGGAATCCAACTCCAGAAACCATCCACAATCGCAGGTTCAACTAAATTTCGTGGGTCATTGATAACGATTTCGTGGTGAAGGCGGCTACCATCTTCACTAACAGTGAATCGTTCCACCATCTCCGCCTCCTCGTCCATGGGCGTACCCTCATCGTCCAGATACGGAAAATCGACACGCGACGTCTCCACTACAAGCATGTCACCTTCCCAATGCCCCAAAGAATATCCGAGCAGACTGGAAACCGTTCCATTCGGGACCTGATCGGACACCATATCGATCAACCGAGTCGCATCCCATTGCTCAACACGCAGGCGAATCTGTTCGACTTCATCGATAAACTCTATCGGGTAGGGGTTGAGTATGGCGTTGGGCATACCCGGCGCAATGCAGCGAAGCGCCAACATATCTGTTTCGGGCTCGAAAGCCGTTCTCGCAGCCTGAGCCGAATCGGTATAGACGTAAGGCTCCCTGGGCCGATGGGAGGAACCGAAACTCCAGACGCGGAAAATACTTCGTCCTAGGCTCGTATCGACCGGTGACGCATCGGTTGACTCATTTGTCCATCTCAACGGCCGCGGACGATCGTGCATTAGATGTTCCTCGCCGCTTGGCAGGAGAATGTGGGTGACTAGCATTTCCCTACGGTCACGGTTAGAGGGATTTCCCGCAATCCGGACGCGATCTCCGACCCTGATACTCTCTCGGGTCAGCCCCCTGCGCATGGCTGCATTAATCGAGTCGCCTTCGAGTTCCCATTCGATCGTCTCGCCGGAATCGTTTTCAGCAGCTATTTTCAGTCTGATATGGGGACTTCTCCACCGCACCTCCGTAATCAACCCGTCGAGTTCCAAAAACGTCGCCATGTCGTATGGAAAGACCGAGTGATGTGCTGACGATAGGATAGGAACAAAGACGATCAGCCCAAGAACGAGGCAGACTGAAAAGGACTCTTTAAGACGTATCAACATCACGAATTCTCTCTCGTCAAGAAGATCAGATTAGCAGACGCTCTCATGGCATGACGTATCCCATGGAACCAGGAAATTCCCGCTGTAACGCCAGTAATGTGTCGGCGTCCACGCTAAAACAGGCTGATCTGTCCAAGCGCGCCTCAATGTCGGGGCAAGTTGAAAGCCTATCGCGCAGTCTGCGCATGACTGGCGTATCCCCGCGGATCCCGTACGCGACGAGCAGTCGACTCGGTTCATCCTGGGCCTCCCCAGGCACCAGCACGGCTCGCAAACGTCCACGATTTGGGCTAGGAGACGCAAGGACAGCAATCGTCACTTTCTCTCCGGACTTCAACGTGTCATCGGACCAACCCTCACGAGAGAGCGAAAAATTGGCACTCATTTCAATCAGCCAATCCTCTGGGACACCGCTGTCGTTCGTGACGTTTATAATCATTGCGCTGTGTGGATTGAGTAGTCGAAAGAGCTCGATGGAGGCATCAAACACCCGGATTACTTCTTCACCATCCTCCGTCAATAGGGGTGGATAGGAATGGTGGGCAGCTACTGGGAGCACGCAGGTCAACAACATGCCCAGAAAAATCAAGGTAGCGAAATCACGCCATGAGCGTTTACCCACTACGCGTTGCCGAAAAACCATTACTGTTGCTCCAACCGGCGTCTGAGGTCATCAATGTCCACAGGCCCGGATTCGTCCAGCTCTAGGCTAAAGCAATCGTAGTCTTGCACTTGCTCCTCGGGTGACAACCTCCATTCGCGCTCGAACGTCACGGGCTGGGTGTAGTTAACCGAATCGTGTACCACAAGTTCCATCTGTAGACTGCTCTCTCCGGCGTTCCGCCAGTAACGCTCTGTGAAACGCGCCTCTGAACTCACGGGATGGCCCTGAACGGCTGAAAGAACCCCTCCCAGGAGGTGCGTAGTCTCGACGCTCAAGACATTTCCTGACCAGAGCCCCAAAGAATACCCCTTCGCCGTGCTCGGCTGATCCCCCAGGGGTTCGCTAACGTCCATGTGAATCGTACGAATCGTCGCACCTCGCTCTACTTTCATTAGGACTGCATCGTCCTCGTGAGTAATCTGGATGACAGCGTGGCCCCAGAGAATCAGCTGTGGCATAGGTTCTTCGAGGCAGTCGAATTCTCTAGGGTCCCCCGCATAAGGATCGTGCGCTCCAAGCGAACGTTGTCCTTCAGCCGTGAGCGGATAAGTATTGGGCCTGACAAAATCGCGCACACCCACATAGGTACCGGAAAAATCCGGTGCAGGATCGTCGCCCGGAGAACGTTCTACCTGGCCAAACACCTCCGCGTGAACAAGTAGACCCAATACGAGAGAGAAGCTAACTAGCGGTCTCATTTTTTTCTCTCCGTTCTTTTGTAGGCGCTCTCATGGCATAACGTATCCCATGGGACCAGGGTTTTCCCACTGTAACGCCCGAAGTGGCTCAGCGTCCGCGCCAGAACTGGCTGTTCGGGTATCTAGGCGTGCCTCTATACCGGGGCAAGCTTAAAGCCTATCGCGAAGTCTACGCATTAAGCGCGCTCAGCCGGCCGCTACACCGGCCTCAACTCGCTCTATTTATCGCTCGTAACGTATGACCTGACGGGGGCCCACTTCCGCACCAAAGATAATACCGTCATCAGTGGCCGCAACCCCTTCCGCCGCACTGCTCCCACCTCGGGGGTCGGGGTCGGGAATGAAGTAACTAACGGACCCGTCTACCGCGCTCCCCACCCGGATACCTCTCAGGTATGGGTTAGGAGGCCCACCGTACTCTGGAAGCTCGGTGCTCGACTCGGAATCGGCTACGTACATGATGTCGTTCCCGTCAATGTGGATCCCGCTCGGACGACCAAACTGATACCAGCATTCCAGAAAGTTACCTTCCTGATCGAAGATCTGGATACGATTGTTATCGCGATCGCCAACGAACAGCCTGCCCTGGGAGTCGATCTCTATTGCGTGAAGACTTGAGAACTGATTCGTCCCACACGGTCCGAACCCCGGTGCACCCCACTCCATGATGTAAGTTCCATTGCGATCAAACTTCACGATGCGTTCGTTCGTGCCCTCAGCATGACCATCTGCCACGAAGATGTCCCCGTTTCTCCCGACAACCACATCGGAGGGCGCACTAAACGTATTCGTGCCCCTACCTGTCACCTTTCTCCTCCCTATCTCCATGAGGATCTCACCGTTCGAATTGAACTTGGTGACCTGTTGACCGACCTCTCCACCAGCCCCTCGTCCATCAACCGGCAGTGGATCAGTCACCCAAACGTTACCTTCCAAATCAACATGTATTCCATGGGGGAAAGCAAACATCTCGCTGCCGAAACTCTGGAGTAACGTGCCATCCGCATCGTATTGGAGAATCGGATCTAGATCCGACCCTACACAGGTGTTGGATCCACATCGATCAATTACCCATACGGTACCGTTCGTCGGATCAACATCAACGCCGGCTGTAGACCCCCAAATCCGACCAGCAGGTAACGACAACAGCTCGCCACTCCACGGATTCGGAAGATCGTTGGTCGGTTCCCACCACCGAGCCATGGGCGAGTTCCTGTTCTGCGCGAACAGTCCTACCGACCAAGCTGTAACCACGGCAGCCAATACGAGGAGCCATCTTGCTCTTACCTGAAACATTGAACCCTCCGCTCTGTTTATTGGTTCTGGAGGAACCTAATCAACCTATTACCCTGTCCATTTTGTCCGCATCGTAGCGATGCAAACCAGATGCTCTCATCGGCATCCGACACCAAATTGCATCTCTCAGCTCAGTTTCCCGATGTGCCAGCAAAGGCCCCCACACCTCCCCTGGCACATGGCAACCATCTATCGACTAATCAGGGTCGATATGGTCCTGGCATCCAAGAGCTCTCTTGATCGATCAGCACGAGACCGACAGTGTTCGCACTGCTCTGATGAATCACCAGGTTACCGTCCGGGGTGGCCCGCATATTCCGAATGATGCCTACACCAGAGGGAATGGCCCAGCTCTGGAACGTCTCGGTTTCTGGGTCGAATCGCGCAAGCACATCGGGACGCATTTCCGACTCATTGATCCAAACACTGTCGTTCACGACCTCGATAGCGTACGGGTGCGAGTCCGGTCCGTTAGGGGTCATCCACTCTTTGAACTCACCGGTGTCGGGATTGAAGCGACCCAGATAGCCGCGCCCGGAGTCCACGTACCAGACCATGTCGTTACTGTCGATCGAGAGACGGCGAATAAAGTAATTTCCATGGTGGGACTCGGGATCCGGATTAGGCGTATCAAACTCCTCGATCTCCCAGGAGTCAGGATCAACACGGGCAATCTTCTGCGCACCTCGGTAGGCGACCCAGATCATGCCGTGCGAATCCTCATCGATACCGTACGGTTGAGCACCTTCCGTGGGAGTGTCGACCAAACGAATGTCACCCGTATCCGGAACGATACGGCCGATCATGCTGCTATTTTGCAAAGTAAACCAAACGTCCCCGTTGTCCGTGACGTGTGGTGTATGGGGATCGCGCGCATCCGGGTCGGGCATGGGGTAGACGGTGATCTCACCGGTATTCGGATTGAGTTTACCCATAGTGGCGTTGTGATTACCCGTGTACCAGATGTTGCCCTCCGCATCGTTAATGATGCTGTGCGGATACGCTCCCGCCTCGAGCTGCCACTCTTTCATTTCACCGGTCTCGGGATTAAGTTGGCCAACCGTGTCAGCAAACATCCCCGCCCAGTAGATCATGCCATCGGGCGTCATGAGGGGATCCCGCGGCCGTGATCCGAGTGTGGGCACACCCCACTCCAGAAACGTGATCTTGGCGTCACCGTCGACCAGAGTTGGGTAACGGTCATATTTCTGAGGAAAGCTTGTCGCGAGATATTGCGCGATGTTCGTGGCTAGCTCGTCAGGCAGGTCAATCATTCTGCTGAACAGATGGCGCCACTGATCGTGTGTGTAACCGGCTGAACTGTAGATAATGTCCGTTTCATGGCACGCCACACAGGCGGCTTCGACAAGCTCCTTGCCCGGACCATCGGGCAACGCCATGAGCTGCTCCTGCGCGTTCGTCGGCAGGCTGACAATTAATAGGGCTGCAACTAAAAAACGTAACGACTGGCACATAAGTTTCTCTCCAGCTCAACCCACACGGGGTCCCTGTGTTGATCTTCGCGCCCAATGTTACCTCCGATTGAGCGCAGGATGGACACCCTAGGCGGGATTTCTTGTAATTTTAGCGAGACCTCAAGGGTAGAATATGGATATGACACGCACGAGGGTATCACCGGCACCTATTAAATAGCGGCATTCAAAGTCGAATTAAAAAGAGATAACAAACAATGCGTTATATTGAAGCTCTAATACTGTTCCTATCTATTTTGAGCCTTAGCACCCAGGCTCAGCCTCGGTTCGAGGTCGACCCTAGCTGGCCACAGCCCCTTCCGGAAGGTTGGATCTTTGCTCAGATCGGTGGTGTTTGCGTGGACTCTCACGACCACATCATGGTCGTAGACCGAAGCAACATTACAGATGAGGAAAAGCAGACCAACATCCCCACGCCAACATTTATGATGTTCGACAGTGATGGAAAAGTCATCAATTCCTGGGGTGATCCAAATGTGGTGCCGACGCACGTCCACGGGTGCAGCTTCGACGAAGACGATAACCTCTGGGTTGCGGGAAATGAGGACGCCATTGTTCAGGGCTACAACCACGACGGTGAACTGCTCCTACAGATCGGGACCAAAGGCGTATTCGACACGACCAACGGCTCCGTGGAGGCTGGATTCACGAATCAGAGCCGCGAGCGACTCCACCGACCATCGGGTGCCATAGTCGATCCAGACACCGGCGACATCTACATCTCAGACGGCTACGGCAACAAACGCGTCGTTGTTTTCGACAGTGAAGGTAACTATCTGCGTCAGTGGGGCCGCATGGCAACACTCGAAGAGCATGTGACTGCAACACCCGGCACCTTCACGAGCGTCGTGCACTGCATTGAGATGAGTAAAGAGGGCTTCGTTTACGTGTGCGATCGTCAGGGGAATAGGGTTCAGGTATTCGACAAGATGGGCAACCACATTCGAGACATCCCAATCGCGCGTACAGACGATTTCGTCGAAAACCCGGTCGTACGTGGCACTGCCTGGTGGGTGACTTTCTCTCCCGATGAAGAACAGGAATACCTGTACGTCATGAACGGCGCCGAGGAGAAAGTTCACATTCTCGACCACGAGAGTGGCGAAACCTTGTCGACATTTGGGCGGCCAGGTCACATGCCCGGAGACTTCACTCACGGCCACACGGTCGCCACCGACTCAAGAGGCAATCTCTACGTTGGCGAGACCGACTACGGCCGCAGGGTCCAGCGGTTCAACTTAGTCAGTAACTGACTCAATCTCTCGCACATGGAGACCTCATAGGCGACGGCCATGACGCCCCGAAAATCCCCGGCTTCGGACGCAGGGGGGAGATCCGGCTCAGTTGATGCAGTCGTATGGTTCCACTTGAATACCGGGTATGGCCAGCCAGGTTTTACCAATTTCCACGGACTCGGTGAATGTAGCAGGGTCGGTCACTGTCATGGTCACATCGAGCCGCGACCCATCAACAGACGGAGTAAAACGTTCGACGATCTCCACTGCATCACTCAAGGGGATACCGACGCTATCAAAGTGAGGCCAGTTTACGTTCGTCGTCGTAACGACAAGCGTGCCGCCTTCCCAGCGCCCGGTGGAATATCCTAATTTTGAAAAGGGCTGATTCGCTGGAGTGACGGTCTCAGTCATATGCACCGTTCGCAGCGTGTCGTACTCCTCGATCCTGAGGAGAATGCTGTCGCCTTGCTCGACGATCTCCATCGGATAAGGCTGCTCCATGATCGTCGGCATCCCTTTGGAAACGCAATTCAGTGTCGGGAGATCCGTCAGAGGGTCGAACGCCTCCACGACCACCCGTGACTCATCCGTCAGCGGGTAATTATCAATGAGCGAGAGATCAAACATCTCCGGGAACGGCCATGCATTTGGGTGGTTCATTGCTGTGGACCAGACCCGGAAAATACCCTCATCCTGAGGTTCCGCGTCATCCTCGGTCGCCTGCCAAACTTCGGTAGTCCCTATATTCTCAGCCCACCGTGGCTCACCCCAAGGATCGAATACGATTTCCTGCCCACTGGGAAGTAGCGCGTTCAAAACGAACATTGCATTCTCGGCTTGCCTCGCCGGGTGGCCAGCGACCCGTATTGTGTCCCCCACGTTCAGCGCATCGGAGGAAATGTCCATCCGCCGCATGATGCTCAGGGAATGACTCTCGATCTCATGAATCGTCTGTTGGCCCAGCTCGTCAGTCGCCCTGAGCCTGATCAGCACGTGAGGGTTCCCCCACTGTAAGCTCATCACCTCGCCTTCCAGTTCATTAACTGTGCCGACGTCGAAAGTGGCGGTGAAACTATGGTGAGCCATGGAGAGCACCGGAAAAATACCAAGCCAAGCAACCGTCGACCAGCGCAATACTTTTATCAAAGTCAGCATCAGACCTCCCCCGAACTAGTGTCATTCATGATCCGAATTCTAACTCAACATTCGTTTCACCAACCCAGTTCGGTCGGTGTTTCTTAAGGAACATGCGATGCCCCGAACGACCGTACTGGACGAAAGTGAAATTGAGTGATCTCAACCCCCAAGGACAAGTTAAATGGAGCCCTAGAGGACTGGTTCTGAGCCCCTTCGAGGTATACGCTTGAGCTTAGACGCGCGGCGCGCGCGTATCCTTAATGTAGGGCAGTCGCCGAAGCACACCATTACAGTGATGGAGCCTTAGGGGTCGGGATTTTGTGAGAGTGCCACGTCTGCAGGACTATCACGCACATCAATATAATCCACGATCCAAGAAAATGAGGAAAGCAAACGATGAACCGTAAGCAGCGCCTCGAAACAAACGAGCAACCGACAGCGTTTATGTCCAGAGGGGTCGGGCTGAATCGCCGCTCGATACTCCTCGCCGGCACGGCAACAGCCGCCGCCATAATGCTACCTCCGGTCGCGCTAGCACAATCAACGCCCTTGGCAGACGAAGCGCGACCCAGATTCAGACGTATACGAACACAGTTCATCGCAGCATTAGATGAGCCAGATGCAACGACCGGGAACAACGCACAGTTGTGGGGTCTGTGGCGCCAGGACCCTGGGCCGCGAGGCGTCAGATTAAACCACTACGAGAGATTAGTGACCGCGGATGGTATCGCTCCGGCGAGATGGAAATTTGATTCTGCAGATTGGTGGCTCGAGGAAAACGGCTTGATCATGGAGCAACCCGAATTCCCACTCGCCCCCGGCAGATATCTGGTCACGGGTGCCCGCGAGGTGACAACAATGCTTACGGTGTACCCCCAAGAGGCAGACGGCACTCAGCGTTGGGGGCTCGCCGACCAAGCGACGATCTATGATGTAACGCACTTGCGCTGCCGCTCGGCTCGATACACCTCCGAGACAAGCAATAATTCGTGTTCGCCGTCCAAGGCACAGCAGAGCGCCTTCCCTGTCACCCCAGGAAGTACGATGCCGCCTGTCGAGGGTTGCAACAAGCAAGATTACGCGGTCCTGTTCGTGATTGGCGTGGCGGTGGAAGCCTGAAAACGCCACGGGAGTTCCGCCGCATCGATGCACGATAAGCTGGCCTGTGGCACGCTGTCATGATCTCGATTTACCCACTGACAGGGCTATATAGGTCGTAAACTTTTCGGATCCCTCGATCCTTAGCCTTTAAAATTGTTTCTGGTTCAATCGCTATACAAGTGGTGCCTGTCATGAAGCTTAAGTTTCTCATCACCTTCCTCCTGGCGACAGCGGTCAGCCTAGCGGGATGTCAGCAGTCCTCGGAGACCTCCGGGATGGCGGCGCGGAGCATTCCCACGTTTCGTGTTGACCCGAACTGGCCCCAAGTACCAGCCAATTGGAGGCTTGGTGAGGTCTCGAGCATCGACATCGACGCCGATGGTAACGCCTGGCTGCTGCACCGCCCATGGACGCTCCCGGCCGATGAGGCCGACATGGCTGCCCCGCAGGTATTGGGCTTTGATGCCGAAGGAAACTTCCTAGATGCCTGGGGTGGGCCCGGGGACGGCTACGAATGGCCTCAACGCGAACACGGAATCCACATCGATCATCAGGGGTTTGTCTGGCTAGGTGGAAATAACTGCCCCGCCCAAAACGAGCCGGGACTCGAACCGATCGCAGACGATCAGGTGCTGAAATTTACCCTAGAGGGCGAATTCGTCATGCAGATCGGTCAAAGCAACTCAAGTCTCGGAAACGCGGACACCGTTAACCTGCACGAGCCAGCGGATGCGGTGGTTCATCCGCCAACGAACGAGCTTTTCGTTGCGGACGGGTACGGCAACCATCGTGTAGCCGTCTTCGACGCGGACACTGGAGTCTTCAAGCGGATGTGGGGCGCGTTTGGTAACACACCCGAAGACAACGACCAATGCCCGTTCGCTACTCTCGACTCAGTCCCCGATGGCCCTGGACCGCCCCAGTTCAGCATCGTCCATGCCATCCGAATTTCGGACGATGGCCTGGTGTACGTGGCCGATCGCGAGAACAGGCGCGTCCAGGTGTTCACGCTGGAAGGCGAATACCTCAACCAAATCATCTATGGTGACGCACCCTTCGCACGCAACTTGGCCTTGTCGTCGGACCCAGAACAACAATTCCTATATGTGGGTGGTGGTGAAGGGACTATGGTATTCGACCGCGAAACACTGGATCTGCTCACCACAGTCGTAACGGACTTGGGAGACGCTCATCACATTCAAACGGACTCACAAGGTAACCTATACATCGCCGCTACGGGTGACGGACACCTGAGACTGCTGTTCACAGGCTTGTCGTCGACGGGAAGTGAGCAGTAACGCTCGTGCCAAAGATTGCAGAAGGGGAACGTGTCGTGCGCATCAAACACTTACTGGTCATTACGCTTGCGCTCTCTATTACTGTTCCCGAAATCGTTTCTGGGCATCACAGCGCCATAATTTTTGACAGACAATCGGTCGTCGCGTTTCAAGGCACCGTGACCCAGTTCAGCTGGACGAATCCGCACGTCTACATCCACGTCGAAACCCAAGACGACGCCGGCGGAGTCGTCGAATGGGAAATCGAAACCGATGCGACACCCATACTGACTCGTAGCGGCTGGACACACGACTCATTCGCCCCGGGAGATCGAGTGACGGTGCGAGCCAATCCCGACAGGAACGTTCAGCGACGACACGCACTGTTGGTATCCATCGCGAAAACCGACGGAGGGATCTTGTCGGCGAGATCGTATTTCCTAAGAGATGGGGACGACACAGAAGCGCTCGCTCGCGCCCCGGATATGTCAGGCATTTGGGAGTTGAGCGCACTTGATTCGGAGTCTTTCTATGCAAGGTGGGCAGAGGTCGACCTCACGGCGAAAGCCATCGCTGCACAGACGAACTACGATATTCGAGCGGAGAATCCTGTAGCACAATGTATCGCGCCACCCACTCCAACCATTCTGGCTGCACCCTATCTGAACGAGATTGTGCTCGGCGAGGAATCCATTCTCATTCGAAACGAGCGTTTCAACGTTGAGCGAACAATCTTCATGGATGGACGCAGTCATCCGCAGGAAGGTGAGCGCACCAATCATGGTCACTCGATTGGTTGGTGGGAGGGTGATGTCCTGGTGGTGGATACCACCAATTTTTCAGAAAATCGCGCACCCATCTACGGTAGACCCGCTCGGGCGGAGGGCGTGCCGTCAGGCCTCGGGAAACACGTCGTGGAAAGATACCGGCTGAGCGATGACCAAACGCATATCGCTATCGATTTTATCCTGGAGGATCCCGAGTACCTGGCCGAACCGTTCACCGGAACCGTGAACTGGTACTACGCACCCCATTTCGAGATGCTCGGATTCGGCTGTGATCCGGAGAATGCGAGAAGATTTTCCCTCCAGTAAGACCGACTGCGCCTGCTAGGGCTGCTGTCGAATGATAAAGCGAGCCAAACTCTGGGAATCAGGTTCTAGCTCGTCATCTCCCGCCGGCATCCCACTGACGGAAAGCATGTAGGCGATAATATCGACGTACTCCTGGTCATCGAGAGACTCCGGATTCGCTTCCGGCATCGTGGCGCGTGTGTATTCGAATAACGTGGCCAGCGACCGTCCCTCCCAGATTCGAAGAAACCTTGCCCGCGCCAGAGAGGGGGTCGAAAGCATGTCCGGATCGTCCGGCGCACCGTCTAACCGCCGGCCATGGCAAAGACCACAGGGACCCGGGTACACGGCCTGACCTCTCTCTGCCTGTGCCTCGGTGAAAACACCGTCCCATACCGAAATCGCTTGGCCAGTTAGCTGCAGTCCCTCCAGCGACGCAACAACCTCGTCGGTGGAGACGACACCGAAATCATTTGTCCAAGCATTGCGAATGTAATTTGCCAGGGCGGTGATGTCCTCGACGGTCAGATCAGGAAATGGCGGCATGACACCGGATCCCTGGCTGATACTGGCCACAATTCGAAGCGCATCCCCGAGCTGTTCGTTGCCGTCCAACGCGGGGAACATCGGCACGCCCCCTTCTCCGGATTCTTTATGGCAGAGCACACAGTTGATCTCGTAGAGCAGTTGTCCCCGTTCGATCAGCGCTGGATCTATCCCTTGCTGCGCGACGGCGGCGGGTCCGACGAACCACGCGATACCAAGGAGCCCGATCACTCTCTTCAACATGTAGGTCTTCTCCTGGGCCGTTGAGCCTTTTTCAGTCAGGACCAGAGGTCTTCATCCGAAAGACCGGAGTCCAAAACCAGTTCCGCTTCGATAACCGCATCTGTCTTCGCTACGCCGTCACTCCGAAAGGGGAAATAGTTCTTACCCGATACAAAAAGCCTGTACTGACCCTTGGGAATATTCACTTCAGCCACACCGCGCTCATCCGTCAACGTCGTGTAAGGGTGGACAGCCACCGTCGCACCCTCAACCGGGGCCCTGCTCTCTCTGTCGATGGCGAGAACCGTTAAAACGCACTCAGGCTCTGGTACAACCCTGACACCAAATCCGGCGACAGACTCCGCATGGGCAATGTTGGAGTCGTGCGCTAGCGCCTTAGCTTCCCACGCATAGCGCCCTTCATTGGCCGGTGCTCTCAGGTCGACCTCCGCATAGTAGAGTGCCGTGGTCCCGGACCGCGGTTCTTCGCTCAATGTGACCTCCGCACAGACTTCATTATCATGATCGCGAACCTCGACCGTCCAGCCGTGCGGCGAGCACTCCGAGGAACACTTGACCCCGAGCTTGATGGTGAACTTTCCGCCGAGTTCGATAGCCGAGGGCGCGTCCCAGACCAGAATACGCAGACTGTGAGGTTTGACGGCGAATGAGAACGGAGTCGATGTCCCGACCGGCGAACCTGTCGCCTTTTCATCGTCCGGGAACACCGCCAGCCAGGTATAAGCCCCCGGCTCGATCGGCGCCTTCACCACGAAATCGCCCGTCTCGCTAGCATCACCGTCGAATTCGGTGAGCTTGGCACACCCTATTGAAGCGTCGTCTTGGTCTTTGATCAGGAGGGTCTGCCCGCGAAGGTCAGCTGCTGGATCACAAGATACCTTGCACCCGAGCGTCAACTCACCGCCAGCATCAACCTCATCCGGCGCAAACTCAACGCTGCACGCCATCCCGCGCATCACATCCTTTTCTGCGACCATCTAAGGAAGGGCTCCCGGGTGGGGCCAGCACCTCACCGGTAATCGACGGTATGACTAGGCGACTGAATCTTCCGAAGCATGGGTCCCTGCAATGTAGCCGTGAACGTGACCCTTGCCCAGTCCGTGCTTATTGAAGCCACCCACAGCTTCGCCACCTGCGTAGAGACCCGGAATAACCTCGCCCTTCATATCCACGACTTGTTGTCGACCGTTGACCCTAAGCCCCCCGTAGGAGTCATGCCAGACCACCATGATCGACAGCGCGTAGAAAGGCGGTTTCGCTATGGGGTTCATAGGCGCATCGGCCTCGCGCTCGAATTCCGGGTCCGCGCCCGCTTCCACGTAACCGTTCCAGTTCGCTACCGTCTCGGTCAGGTACTTCAGCGGCACCCGCTGGAACTTGTGGCCCGCCGCAATCTTCTCGGCCAGTTCCTCGATGGTATCGGCCTGAAAGAAATAGCCGTTATCTGAAACATACGGGAAGCGCAGCTCCCACCCGGTACGCTCTACCGCACCTTGATCGAGAATTGCCCAAAGCGGACCGGAGTAGTAATCCGGTGGCTCGGATCCTTCGTTCATTGCCAACGCGGCATGAAGGCCATGGTCGTAGTTATACATCTCCCGGACCCATTCCTGTCGGCTGTTCCGCCAATCCAGCGGCTTGTGATCAAGCCCCCGACCCGGTGAGGCACCGTCACCCGGGTATCGGCTCGGACTAGGCCTGACGGGAAGTCGAACCTCGTTAAAGAAGCGCTTCCCAACCTGGTTCACCGCGATGAACTCCTCGAAACCGACGTTACCGACATTGATCCCCGCGGAACCGCGGAAGCCGAAGGTCGGATGGCCAGGCATCATGGTGGTATACGCATCCCGCGTACCGAGTCGAGGTGAGAGGTGGAAGGTGGTGGGATAGGACAGATTCTGTTGCATACCGGCGAGGTTCGCACCGACTCTCAGTCCCGCCATAAGCGCACTGGCGTCCTGGCCATGACCGCCTTGTAGCGCCAACCCGCTCGTCGGGAATGCGGGCTCTTTCATGGCCGGGTAGAACATGCTGCGGACTTCGGGGTTCCCCGCATGACCGCCGCTGGCGAGGATGACCGCTCGGCGAGCCCTGATGTGCACCGTCTCGCGTCGTTCGTCGACGTTTCCATTCTGCCAGTAGCTTTGCATGAGCTCGCCAGTCTCAGGGTGCTGACGCGGCGAGTAGTGAGCCTTGATCCCTAGCACCCGACCCTCAAAGGCTTGTTCCCGCACCAGCTCGTCGAAATGCCGATGAAGAATAAACTCGACACCCTTCTCTCGAGCCGAGAACTCCAACGGCCTGGATAGCGCCACACCATTCATCACGGCGCCAGGCCCGGCATAGCGGCTGGCATCCATCATCTGAACCGGCGCGAAGGCGCTCGTGCGCTCGAGATCGGCGACACCCGCATCCTCAGCCGTAATCGTTCCCGCCTTGATATCGGTCTTCTCACCCAGCATGAAGAAGCACCGGGCGCCACGCGCGCGGGACAGCCCACCGCCGCCATGGGTGCCATTGATACGCGTGAACCTGACGTAGTTGTCTATGAGGAATTGCCGGGTCGCCGGACAATTCTCCGCCCACGCGCGCACCAGCTCCCGGTCGTTGTATCGGTACGGACTCTGACCCTGGCGATCGAGTACCGACCAATCGGTGATGTCCGTGAATAGCAGCTCGATGTTGTCATCGAGTTCCTGCGGAGCCTCGACCGGATCAATCGAGATGAAGCCCTCCGCATCACTCTCGCCCTTCATATCCCTGAGCTGGACCGGGTCACCTCCGCCCAAAGAGGTGAAGGAGCCGCTGTGCAACATCCTACCCCCAAGATCGTAATTGGAATCGACCACCAACACGCTAGCTCCAAGGTCTCTCGCCCGGATGGCCGCAGTCAGGCCCGCGCAGCCGCCTCCCGCGATGACGACATCCACTTCATAATCCCAAACGACATCTTCGGCGCCCGTCGAAGCCTGCGCTTTGGCAACACCTGACTCCAACAGAGCCGCGGCACCCAGTCCGGCTGCAGCTCCAGTTTTAACGAACTCTCGCCTGCTCAGGCCTTTCTCGTTCTGGAGCTTAGGATCGTCTCGCGTTTCGTCACGCTTCTTGGCCATGTTTAGTTCCCCCGACAGCTGTCACCGCTAACCGTTTATCGGCGCCCGGTGACCGTGAACTACCTGAATCAATCTTTGGGCCAAAGCCAATGATTCCTTGTAAAAACAAAGGCTGACACCCGAGTTCCACGGTACCAGGCACTGCAGTCCTGCACAATGGAAAGCGCGAATGGGGGGCTAGCTGCCTTCTGAATGATGGCCTAGCGGAGCAATCTACTGTCCGCGCTGCTCGCGGAATCGGGCCAGGCTGGCATCCATGATTCGTAACCGCTCGTCCAGCCGGCCACTGCCGCCGCCTATATCGGTGCCGTCGGCCAACTGAAGGGTGTTCCAGCCGATCATATTGGCCCCGCTGCGTGAAGGATTTCCTGTGATCTCAATCCGGTCCCCAGGCCTGAGTTGATCCGCCGTCCAGCCGGAACGCCTCAGCGCAACCATTGCATCGCCCTCCGCCATCCACATTTCGGCTTCCCCATCCTCATTGAGCACTTCCACGTAGACGCGCGCGTGTGGGTTGACGAAGCGAAATTCCGTAACAACACCCAAAAGCTCAACGGTCTCTTCTGTCCGGTAATGTGCAGCGAAGTTGTGGTGTGCCGATGCCAAGGGCGCAATCAGCGACGCGCTAAGAAGAGAGATTACAACTTTGACCTTCACGCGAATTCCTTATATCAGAATTGCCCAGATATCGCTTCGCAGGGCGGCCGATCAAGCTCCACATCCGGCGTAAGGATACGCGGCCGCCTGATCGTCAGGGGCCCACGAAGCATCACCGGGTCATGAATTGTCAACTCAGCATCCAGGTTACTGCCATCCTCACTGACCGTGTAGCGCTCGACGCCTCTCGCCTGATCGCTATTGTGAAAAGCGAGCTGATCGTCTACCAAATTAGGAGAGACGTTAACCGTTTCCACGACTAGCGTTCGTCCTTCCCACCAACCGACAGAATGCCCCGCGGGCGTCGTCGGTCCCTCCGGATGACTTCGACCATCCGTGTAGACCGTTCGATCTACGGTCAGGTCCTCGCCCCTAATGATAATCCGGTCGTCCAGTATCTCGAACTCGATTGGATCCGCGTGCAAGACCGTCCGGAAAGCCGGAAAGCGCTCGCACTGAATAGCGGGATCATCAGCAAGGTCAAAGGCTTCGCCTACCGAAAGACCCGTCTCACTGAGCCTATCCGCGATAATCTCAGTTGTATGTTCCTCGAGCGCCTCCCGAATTTCGTTGGCAGACATGTGATCATTAGCCGAATCGTAAAGGAGCATGTTGAGGAGATCGTAAGTTTCCGCAGCACAGCGACACGAGAACTGCCCGACAATATCCCACGCCGGATTATCCAATACGTCGAGGCTATTGGTGCTCCAAACGCCAGAGATATCAACTGAGGCGTCCTGTGCATGAGAGAATGCAACTAGGACGAAGCTGGCAAGCGCTACCCCGAGCGAAGTCAGTCTACGCCGGATACGCCGTACCCTAGAGAGAATCATGAGTCCTCCGGAACGGTCGTCTTGTCTGATACGGATTCTACCATCGACTCCGCACTCCTCTACGATCCAACCATGTGGTTACTGCGAAACCGCAAAATGCCGTCGAGCGAGGATCAGGCCCAAAACGCAAGGCACTGCCATACTCAGATGGGAAATCTCAGCCGACATGTTCGGCGCAGCCAGCTCAGCCATGAAAGGAACTCCCACCCAAAACGGCGCGAAAAAGCCAACCATCAGGCTCAGCATCACCCACCACGCCGTAGGATTTCGATGGTGAGGCGCGGCAAAAAGAATCAGCAGAATGGCCGCTATAGCTCCCAGATCACCGAAACCCTCCCTGAAAAAGTGATGCCAAGTGTGGGTCGCACTGAAAGCATTTGGAGTCATGAACCGCTCATCACCGATGTGGCGGAATGTTGAACCGACCACCGCGTTCCCCCCCGCAAGAAAGCCCACGATCACTAGGACACGCGGGGTCCAGAGGTTCGAAAGTATCTTCTGCATTATCCACTCCCAATCTTTTAAATATCATGAAACCATTATGCGTACGCTACGCCGATGACCGACAGTATTGATTAGTCAGCGAGATAGCGGCTTGTCGACTCCAGGTCACAGTTGAACGGTGACATATCCATCTGCGGCGAGTAGATAAGCTCTCTGCTATGTGTCAACGAACCTATGAGGTACTCCGGGTCCTCTAGCGTGAACTCAACAACGAGCCGAGTGCCGTCTTCGGTCAGCCGATAACGCTCCACCACGTGCTTCTGACTACCAGAAGGGATGCCGTTTTGATACGGAGACGGGTGATCTGAGAAATTCCTCGTGTCAACCACGAGGGTCTCCCCTTCCCATCGACCGGTGGAGTGGCCTCCGTAGAAACGTTCTTCGTTTCCTGGATGAGCCCGACCATCCATGTAAACCGTACGCTCCTCGTCGAAGAACTGGCTTCGAATCGTGATCGTCTCCTCTCCCTCGCCGAATTCGATCTCGAGCGGGTAAAGGTTTGTATAGAAGATCATGCCCGGCGTCGGCCTGCCAAGACACCTCAACTGCGGATCGTCTTCGGACGTTGCGACGAACGCTGCCAGAGCGGCGGAGCCCGCTTCGGTCAACACAAGCTGAGATCTCGTGTAACCGTCGAGTCCTCCCTCGAAACTGCCCAGCTGCGAGGTATCCGCAATCCATCTGCCTTCAATTGTCGTTGGGACAGCGGAACTTGCAGCAAACTCGAATTCGATCTCTCCCGTATCACTATCGAAGGAGGTGGGTAAAGGAACCCCGCCTACTTTCTCAATCGACTCGAACAACCCGTACGGCCTCCCGTCGAGCGCGGGGTGGGCACCGACCACCACCCGGTCCCCGGCGACTAGTGAGTCAGGGGTCCACCCCATGCGAGTGGTGTTGATAGTGGAAGCCATCTGCACCGTCCACTCCACTGCCCTACCACTCTCGTCCGGAACCTCAACAGTGAAATAGACATGGGGGTTTCGCCAACTGAACTCAGCGATCGTCCCCTCTAAAGTCGTCACGCCATCCATGTCCAGACCGGCATCGCTGTGATGACCGGAAGCCGGTGAAGCGAGCACGAATGCTGCCACGGTAAGTACTGTTACATATCTCATAGAGACCCCTATGCGGTACCGCCTAGCGCCAATTCTACGGGCATTTCTCCGGCCCGGAAAAATTTTTACCTAGCAATGACCGTGAAAGGCGACCGAATCGGTAGAATTGGGTCATCAGAAGGCAACATTGAATAGACAACATCGTGAAAAAAATCTGTGCTAGCAGTCTGTTAGCGATCGTTCTGGTACTGCAAGTCTGCCGGCTACAGCGCAGAAGAAACCGGGCATGTCCGTCGTCAAACTCTCGATGACAACGCGGTTACCTAAGCTGCGGCTCTCATCGGACGGCGACGACTCTATCGCCATCCTCAACGAATTCGACTGGTCGGTCTCGGCCAAGTGCAACCCACGCGATGAATACCAAGGGACTCGTTGAGCGATTGGCAGCCCTCGATACCTGCGCAGTATCGGACGCGCAGGACAGCCTCGGCGTAAGCGGCACGGTAACCGGTCTCGTTCGGCGCTCGACGAACTCGACTATCGCCGGGCGGGTCCAGACAGTGAAGCTTTCCGCTGGCAAGCCCCCGGGAGGCTCCAGTAGCCACCTGGGCACGCGTGCCACCGCGAGCGCCAAGGACATAGACGTCGTCGTCGTCGAGCAACGCAGTGGTATTGACGCAGCGGGTTGGGGAGGCGTGCTTGCGACAGCAGCTAAAGCCCAGGGTATTCGGGGTGTCATCATCGAAGGTCCTACGCGAGATGTGGATGAATGCACGAAGATCGGGCTGCCGGTATTCTCGCGTTCCACCACACCGAGAACGGCCCGCGGAAGGATTCATGAATCCGCATTCAACGTCGACATTCGGGTCGGAGACGTAAATGTCAGCGCCGGCGATTTCGTCATCGCCGACGGCACCGGCGTGGTCTTCGTCCCCGCAGCAATCGCCACAAAGGTCCTAGACATAGCGGAGCAGATCGCAGCCAAAGAAAGGCTGATGGCAGAGGACATCGCCGCTGGGCGGCCCGTCACGGACGTCATGGACAAAGACTACGAAACGTTGCTCGGGACCCAGGACTAAGACGAATTCATCAGCCCGGAACGAATCGCTCGGTGGATTCCTGATCGCAATTGAAGCCGACCATCTCTACGTCTGGGGAATAGATCAACTCTCGCATATGGGTTAGAGGCTCCGTCATGTAGTCGGCATCCTCCAGCGTAAACTCGACGAGAATCCGGGCACCGTCCTCGATCAGACGATAGCGCTCGACGAGATGTTTCTCAGCTCCAGAAGGGACGCCTATCTGATAAGGAGAACGGTGATCCGCGAAAAGTCGGGAATCCACGACCAGAACATCCCCCTCCCACCAGCCGATAGAGTGCCCGCCGGGAAATCGCGTCCCGTCCTCCGGATGGTCCCTGCCGTCCATGTACACCGTACGCAGCTCGTCGAAGTACTCGGTTCGGAACAGAACGGTCTCTTCCTCATCATTGATCTGGATCTCGAGTGGGTACAGATTGGTGTAAATTATGAGAGCCGGCGCCGGAGGGCCTATGCAGCGGGATGCCGGGTTGTCGAAAGACAGCGGGTTGTAATCTGCCTGGGCGAGTCTGCCCCTTTCTGTCAGCCTCATTTGAGCATGGAAAAAACCGTCAAACCCCCCTGGATAGGTGGCAAGTTTCGACGTATCGGCCCTCCACCGCCCGGCCAGGCTGGACGCGTGTGCAGTCGATTCCGGCTGGGCCAGCAGCGGCTCCCCAGAACCTTGGTCGAACGAGGTTGGCAGAACTACGCCACCTTCTTTTTCAATCGTACGCAGTATCCCGTAAGAGCGCCCATCCTGTGCCGGACTGGCGAATACGTTAACGCGATCACCGACAGATAGAGAGTCGCTAGTCCAACCCACACGGGTCATAGTGAGCGTCGAGGATGTTTGCACCGTGAATTCGACACGCTCGCCGGATTCGTTGAACGTCTCAACGACAATATACACGTGTGGATTTCGCCAGCTGAACTCCCTGACCGTACCCTCCACCTCAACTAGCGTATTTGTGTCGATGCCCACCTCGGCGTGATGAGCCGAGGCGAGCGAGCATAGAGCGACGGCCGCGAGAAAAGCCGAAAACTGTTTCACTGTCTGTCCTTATGGCTCTCCGGCGAGCGGCGGGTATGCTGGCGGCGAAACGCGCCGACCTGAAGCTGATTGATAGGAGGAGGCCACTCTCAGAATCATACCCTCCTGACCAGGTTCTGCTCTAAAAACCAGCGAAAACGGAAGGCCCGGGCCTGGAACTGTTGTTGCCGTATTGTTATTTGTTGGGATATAGCGCTGACGATCCTCGCTAAGAGTAAACACGGGGTCATAGGCTGTCTGGACATACCCAGCCGGTATTAGCACCTCAGTTAGCCCCGCATAGGGCCCTGATTGAAGCTCTCCACGAAAATCCCCATCCGGTTGGGGTTGCGGCGATAACCCTATTTTCCCGGGAACCAATGAGCTATGAAGACGCACTACCAGATCTAAATCATTCTCCATCATCACTTTCATTTCGACTCGACGGAGCAATTCACGAAGTTTTACACGCTCGTCAATCCCTTGACGCTCACCAAGAGAGCGGCGCATGTCTACTTTCTCGTCCCAGTTCTGGAACCAAGCCCTCGCGTCGTCTCCCCAGAACTTCGATCGTTCATTCAGAACCGTAAAGTTGTTAAGTGTCTCGGTATAGCCACGCTCAGCCCAATCTTCAGAGCGACGCGTGAGATACTGGTTTACATGAAATTTAAAAGCATTCGACAACCCAAGCGTTAAGATAGATCGTAGGTTAAATCCCTCGGGAGCTGGAACCTCACCTTCAGCAAGTGCAACCATATAATCTATTGGACTCATTTCACCCGAACCATGGATTATTCCAGGGGCAAATTCGGTCGGTGTAATACTCGCTGCAAAATCAGGAAATAACGGCTCCCCATCACTATCAAGCCAATACAACATATCGGGGAACAGCACCGGCACAAGTTGAGCTAGAGCATCCGTATAAGAGGGACTCATATTCTCAATTTCAGGATCATCCGGCCAAAGTGGATCCACAGACTCCACCAGAGTCGCGCCGAGCATCCCTCCTAGCACTTCTTTAATTTCACGTGCTGCAGCATTAGCGATAGGCTCATCCGCCCGGACACCAGGAAATGTCAGCATAGACTCTCGGATCACGCCGATCCGGATACCTCGAAGTGCTCCCTCCTGGGCATCATCTACAATATGCGTTGCATAGCCTTCTTCCAAAACGCTAGCCCTGGGAACAGTAGTCCACATATCTCTGGGATCGTAATAGCCTTCCTGAGAATCCTTCATCGCATCTAAGACTTTGGCGGAGTCCCCAATCCAACGGCAGTGGATACCCGCACGGTCGTAGTAGATATCCGAACCAATGGCATGACCTAGGTAGGAAATTAAGGCTTTGTGCGGAAGAATTAATCCGACAGAGTTATGATTTGCCGGTCCTCGACAGGACATGCTCGTTTCCTCACACAAACTGCACATAGCAAGATTGCTGCTAACCGATACGGCAGAACCTGAACTAGATCCAATCGAGGGGGCTCGTGTAGTGTCATAAACACTGCTTGGATTGCCCGACCAAGAACTACGCTGAAAGCCTAATGTCGAAGGCAAAACCATAGTTGGCTCATTGCGTCCACCAGGATTACAGCCGCTACGTCCACAACCGCGACCGTTGTACTCAGTGTTGACCGCCTTGGCATAGATGATCGCCCCTTTCTCGCGTAGCTGTGCAACCAAGGTGTGATCACTAGGAGCGAAATCAATGTCATACCGCGCGTCAGCAGCGGCCGTGGTGCGCATGTCCTTGGTATCAAAAGGATCTTTGAAACTGAAGGGAATGCAATACATCGGCATGGCATTCAAATCTGGTTCAGAGCCATATTCCTCGTCTAACTGCATCGCCACTTCAAGTGCGTCTGGATATTGTCGAAAATCCTCACACACAGCCGGTGAACCAGCAGGCAACGAACCCATTGCGGGATGGCGGTCAGCATCGCCTTTGCAAGTGACCGAACGTTCACCACGAATATTCAAGGTTCCAAGAGAATTGGTCTGCCCTGCATTTGGCATTCCCACAGTCATCCCGTACTGCCCATAGACAGAAGAATCGGAAGCTGTGGGTTCCATTCGACCGAACTCGATAGGAGGCCCCTGATAGTCGTCAAAATTGGGCAAGAATTCTGTAATAGCCCTTGTCTCGGTGGGATATTCCACTGCTGAACCTGCACGCACCATCCCGGGCACGGAATCAATCGGTTCACCGTCATTCGTGACTAGCTGGTTTGTGACTCCGTTGTAGGCTTGAGCGCGATCAATGTACATCTGCACAAGGCCTTGGCAAGTAAGCTGCCCTTCCTGAATGGCACTATGCACATCGGCGATACGTGCCTCTTGGAGGTGGAATTGACCCTCCTGCGCCCCGACACGCGCGCCAAGCACGAGAAGTCCGGAGACTAATAGTGTCGACTGAGCGAGCTTGATCATGTTCATGGAATCCCCCTGGTAATCTCTGGCCCCATACCCTTGCAGATACTTGGGGACCATCCTGTTCGTGTTGTTCTAACTGTACTCCCCCATACGATTCTACTGCAGGTTCGAACCCCTTTCGCTCTTTCCCAGTAAAATGAGCGTAATTAAAGTAAAAGGTCTGTGCCCTCATGCCCAGCATCGCCATCTTCTTGGGCAGTCTACTCATGACCTTCGCGGCCGGCGCCCACCATTCGGTCGCAGCGTTCTACGACAGTGACACCGCCAGCGAGCTCTCCGGAACGATCACCAGCATCGACTGGATAAACCCCCACGTGCGCTTCACGCTGGAAACGGGGGGCGAAATCTGGGCCCTAGAATCGGGTTCCGTCAACATGCTCGAGCGGCACAACGTCGGACGCGGCGAACTTGCTGTCGGAAATGAGATCACGGTTGTCGGGCATTTCTCGAAGTACGACCGCAATGAGATGATCGCCGGGTACATCAAAATTCCGGGCGGTGGGCAGATTGTTCTGTGGTCAGGGCTCTTCGGCGGGCTCGAAGCCGACGAATCCGAAACCGATACGTACGCCCCATCTACGACGGTCAGACCAGAAGGAATCTTCCGGGTCTGGAGTCAAGGCCGGACCTACACCAACGATGCAACTGACACCTCTACTGGCATGGTTCTTCCCCTTACGGCGGCGGCCGTGGCCGCGCGTGACCAATACGATCCTTTGACCGACGATACCGCGCTGCGCTGCATACCTCAGGGCATGCCCGGGATCATGGACAACCCGTTCCCAATGGAGTTTGTCACGCAGGGTGCGGACATCGCCCTAAGGCTCGAGGAATGGGACGTGGTGCGGCTTATCCACATGTCGGACGATGCGGACGCAGAAGGCCGCCCTCCGTCACCCTGGGGCTATTCGGTAGGCAGCTTTCAAGACGATACGCTGGTCGTGACAACCACCCAGATCGACTGGCTGTTCTTCGATGACGTCGGCACTCCACTGGGTGAGGGCGCCGAAATAGTCGAGAGATTTACCCTCAGGTCGGACGAGGATCGCCTGGATTACACGATTAGGGTCACCGATCCAACAATGTTCTCCCAACCTATCACCATGGAAGGCTATTGGATCTGGATACCGGGCGAGGAGATCAAACCTTACAACTGCACGCTCTGAAAAAAACTGGGGCACCAGTTGACGCAGAATTCCCAAGCGAGCCCGGACTAGGCACCAACATCGCGCAGATTGTCCTCAAGTCGCTCCATTAAATTCATCGCAGCTTCGCGATCGGTTTCGTCGAAACCTCGAAACGCCCGCTCGTTGACTTCCACTGTGCCGGCAATGGCCGCACTCCGATTCGCTTTAGCGCTCGCAGTGAGAAAAAAATTCACCACGCGACCGTCCTCTTTGTTACGGCGACGGCGCACGAGATCGTCGCGCTCCATGCGCCCCAGTGTGCGCGTCACCGTCGTTAAGTCGATGGGGCAACGCTCAGCTATCTCTTTCAACGAAAGTCCATCGTCCTCCCATAAGGCTCGAAGAATCGCGAACTGTCCGACCGACATCCCCAAGCCGCGCAAGTGGTCGTTCATATGATTGCGGAACAGGCGGGCGAGAACGTGTGCCTGATAACCGACGCTATCGGCAGCACGAAGCTTACCGCTGCCGGGCGGTCGCGAGTTAGCCACGTCGCTCCCGCCAAAGCCCGAGCCTCTCCTGAACACCGCGATCGGAGAAGCTGAAGAGAACAGCATCTTCATCATCAACGAAGTGCCGGTGCTCGGCCCATGTGGGCACCACGAAAGCGTCCTGAGGTCCCCACTCCAAAGTCACATCACCGACCACCGTTCGTCCATAACCCTCGACAACCGAGTAAACGCAAGCATCGGTCTGTCGATAACGTTCGGTGGAGTACCCCTTCGGCAGGAGTTGCAGAAAAGCCGTGATCGTTGGCATCGTATCCTCACCAGCCGCTGTCGTGTAACGCCGTTTCAGTCCATAACAAGCGTCAAAATCCACCTCTGTGCGCATCTCTTCGAGCGCTGCCCTTGTGCTCTTGTACGTATAGTTGCGAATCGGAGCGGGTCCATCGGTCTCAGGATGCTGGAATTCCGGATAAGGCTCGAAAAACCACAACTCAAGCTGATTGACCAACGGCCAATCCAACCCGTCGAGCCAAATCATCGGTATGTCCGTCTCGTTGCCGTGGTCATGCCAGCACCAGGAAGGGGTTACCACGAAGTCTCCGGGATTCATGATGGTCTTCTGACCGTCGACCGCCGTGTAGGCACCCTGCCCCTCCATGATGAACCGAAATGCGGCGGGGCTGTGGCGGTGGGAAGGCGCAATCTCCCCAGGCATCAGGAGCTGATAACCCGCGTACATCGCGCGGGTGATGGTCATGCGACCCTCAAGGCCCGGATTCTCTAGTGCTAGGACGCGGCGCTCTGCTTCCTCTGCCGTCAGCATGTCGGCGGAGGCGAGGACAAGGCGCCTTGCCTCGTCGTAACGCCAAAGGTGAGGCACCGCTTTTGAACACGGCTCAGGCGTCGCGGTGAACTTGTGGATCTCCTCCCATAACGGCCATAAGTTAGTAGCTTCAAGGTCCCGGTAGTAATCCGGATGCTCGTTCCAGAGCTCAATCTTCTCGCCCTGAGAACTGCTACGCATGAAATCTCTTTTCTCAACCATAGTGGTATCCGTCTGGTCAATAAGCCTAGGAACGAGGTCCCGATACCTGGACTTGCATCCTGCCGATGTCCTCAATCTCGCACTCGAGGATATCCCCCGGTTGCACGGGACCGACACCCGCCGGCGTACCCGTATAGATCACATCACCCGGCAAAAGCGTGTAGAAGTCCGAGCACTTCGATATCAAGGTGCTTACGTCATAGATCAATTCCCGAGTATTAGAATCCTGACGGATCTCGCCATTGAGGCGTAGCGTGAGATCCAAGTTATCGGGATCCGCAATCTCATCCTTCGTGACCAGCCAGGGCCCGAGCACAGAATACGAGTCAACGGACTTTCTCATGCTGCGGTCTTCTTTGCCGCGCACCGTCATATCCAAGCCAATGGAATAAGCCGCGACGCAACCCAGTGCCTCTTCCGGAGAAATGCTTCGCACTTCGTGGCCGATGATCACCGCCAACTCGATCTCGTGATCAGTGCGCCGATCCGGAAAGCTGCGAATCACGCCCTCGCTCGGACCCACTAGCGAGGAATTAGCCTTGAGAAAACACAGCGTCTCACTGATGGGCTTGATGGCAAACGGAATCCCCTTGTCAAGTTTGGCTTCGTCGCTGTGAGGCTGGTAATTAACCGGCGCGCCGATGAGCTTGGTGGGATTGGCCACGGGGCTGTAGAGCTTGATATCGGAGAGATCGTGAAGGGACGCCTCACCGAGAATCTCCTTAGCCCGTTCACGAACCAAGTCCAAGTGACGAATCAAGAGGTCACCTCGCGCGGGCAAAGGCCAACGGGCCCCCGGCAACACATCAAGCGCCGCGGTCACGTCCAAGACGGCCTCGTCCTCAATCGCGCCTAACCGAGTCTCGTTGAAACGACAGAGCTTCATTTAAAGTTCATCCAGCAAAAACACTTGCTATAGCAATTATAGCCAGAGTACGCTACGAACTTCCACAGGGCCAGGAGATGCAGCAGTGACCGGACAAGCAAAGCCGCGGCGGTGGATCGCGATCGTCTACCTAGGGCTCTTGGCGTTGGTGATTCCCTGGTACTGGCCCGCCGGTGACACACGCCACTTCTACGGCCTGCCGCTCTGGGTCATCGCGACGCTTGCCGCCCTGCTCGCCACGTCAGCGTTTACGGCGTGGGTCTATCTGAGCTTGCCCGAAGATGAGTGATCTCCTGCCCTTCGGACCCGGCGCATGGGTCTTCATCGCGCTCTATGTCGCCTCACTCCTGATTCTGGGCTGGAAAGGTCGTGCAGCTCGAAAAGAAGACACGCTCCAGGATTTTTACCTCGCCGAGCGCGACTTCGGCTATATCGTTCTCTTACTTACGCTTTACGCGACGCAGTACAGCGGCAACACATTCTTCGGGGTCGCCGGCGCAACGTATCGTCTCGGTTTCGCCTGGCTGATCGCCGTTCACTACATGCTATCGGTCATCGTTTTCTACTTGGCATTCGCCCCTAAGCTACACAGGTTGTCTCACGATCGAGGCTACGTGACGCCGGTTGACTACCTCCAAGATCGATTTGGCTCTCGGGCTATTTCCCTGATCGCTTCGGTCGTAATGATTGTCGCCCTCAGCAACTACCTGCTCGCACAACTCATGACTATGGGTCGCGCATTACAGGGGCTCGCTGGCCCCTATGGCGATCAAGCCTATAACTATGGTGTCGTGGGGCTAGCACTAATCATGGTGATCTACGGCACCCTCGGCGGCCTCCGCGCCATCGCTTGGACAGACGTCATCCAAGGTAGCGTGCTTTTGGTCGGCTTCCTGGTCCTACTAGCGTTACTAGCCGATCAGTTCGGGCCGTTGTCGGCAGCGACGGAGCGAGTCTTAGCCTCAACCGACGACTTCAAGGTAGCGCGACCCGCACCGGCCATGCTGCGAGAATGGTTTAGCTACATTATCGTCATCGGTATGGGCGGTGCGCTGTACCCGCACGCCATCCAACGAATCTACGCAGCAAGATCGAGCCGCACCATGCACCGTAGTCTCGCCACCATGGCGTTTCTGCCCTTCACGACCGCACTCGTCGCCGTGATCGCCGGAATCTATGCATTAGCCTATGTGCCAGGGCTGGAGGGCGCCGCCACAGATCAGGTCCTTGCACGGCTCCTGAGAATCATTCAGGAAAGCTCCCTACTCGGCTATGCCGTTGTCGTGGTGATCTTCAGCGCGATCCTCGCAGCACTCATGTCGACAGCGGACTCTGCCATGCTCTCAATCTCATCCATGCTCACGAAGGACATCTATGCCGTTTACGTGAAACCGCAGGCACCACAAGCCGAGCTCACCAAATTCGGCAAACGCTGCTCATGGATTGTGATCGGTGCTCTGATCGTTCTCGCTATTGTGCTGCGCAACCACGCCTCACTAATCACGCTGCTCGATCGCAAGTTCGACGTGCTGGTTCAGCTGGTACCGGCGTTCATTCTCGGCATACACCTGCCTTTCCTGCAAAAAACGCCCGTTCTATTTGGGCTCGTGGCCGGACTGGCAATCGCGCTTGGACTCGCTTTCGGCCCGTTCGATTTCGTCGTAGCTGGGAAAGTCTGGGGGTTACACCCCGGTCTGTATGGGCTGATCGTTAACACCACCATCGCAATTGGAGGTTCCGCGCTAAAAGTCTGGCGCTGACCATGGCGCAATCCTGTGACCACCTGCGGGGATGCTGTACTCGCGCACCATCCGATGCCGGCAACGGGTAGCGAACGTTAGCAGCCGCAACCCAATGGATGGTGAGCCTGCTCGATTACTGTGACCCCGATTAATCCGGCGAGCCTGAGAACAACCGTCGACCGTCGGGGAGCGTTGCTTCCCTTAGATTTGCAGTCGGGGTGTTGTTTCGCGCCCGGAAACCCTGTACTTCGAGAATGGTGCCGACCGTTAGGTCTGCAGGCCGCCATCCCATCCGGATCAGGTTGTTGGCCCCACGGGTCTCCAACGCCCAGTTGACCACATCACCATTCTCCCCCTCGACGTCGATATAGATCCACGCGTGCGGGTTGGCCCACCTCATCTCGGTGACCCTGCCGATCAAGCGCACAGGCTTTTCTTTATCAAACTCGGCTGCGAATGCGTGGTGCGCCAACGTCGCCTCAGCGAGATAAAGGTTCGCCAACATGGACACGACAAACGCCATCTTGATTCCTTGAGTCATAGCCCTAGTTTTCCTCGATTTGGCGCGCGCGATACTCATCACGGACGTCTTTTAAGTGCTGCAAATCATTATTCCCCTCAAGACAAGCGACCTCAAGTAATTCAGATTCTTGACGATTGAAGGGAATCTCAATAGTCCATGGGCGTGTATAAGGAATTGGATCCGATACGGTCGCCCTGTAGATGATCTGGGTTGCGCTTACGGGCGTGAAGGTTTCCACAACGGTTTGCGCGTGACTCACAACGTCCCCGGTTTCATTAAGCCAAGCTTTTCCGTTGAAGTTCTGAGATTCCACAACAAGCGTATCTCCCTCCCAACGACCAACCGAATGACCATGCCATAGTCGAATCTGATCTGGCGGATGATTACGACCGTCCAGAGCAATCTGCCGCCATGCCATACGCTCATGCAGAACCACTACGTAGCCGGGTGGCTGTAGGACATGAAACGGCGCGGGCACATAATGTGCGCGGGGCACCCCTGAGGGAAAACAATGTGCCGTCGGATCATCATACCCGCGGTGCGGTAGCTCTCGATCAATGCTTTCCGCCCGCGCCCAAACCTGGTAAGGCAAAGTCCGGTCCAGAGGATCGATCACTTGGCCTCGACTTGAAGGTAGAAGCACATCTCCATCGTGCTGCTCTAGCCCATAGTTGGCACCACCCCCGTCGGCCACGAAATACCCGCTGATATCCGGCGTACCATCCTCCAAGCGAGGAATATCCGGCGGTGTGGTCGGAAGCTCGAGATCGCCACCAGCTGCCGCGTCGAAGGCCTCGTTCTCAGCTGGAACAGGCGCTGGGTACCACGTCCAGTCATCTCGTTCAAAATCACCGCTTGCTTCTTCTTTCTCTGCCTGACATTGGTATTCGAGAATACCGTCCATATGAGTCTGGCGATGTAGCTCAACGCGTATCGTCCAAGGCCTTGTGAACACCTCCGAATCGTCGATGGTCGCTTCGTAGTCGATCGTATTGATGTCTCGCAGCGAATAACGCTCCGTCACATGCAGGGAGCTGCTATGAAAGTTTCCAGCAGCATCAAACCATGTCTGGTCGTTGTGATCCACGACCTCGACAACGAGAACATCTCCCTCCCAGTGCCCTCGCGAATTACCCATCCAGGATTCTATTCCTGGATAGAGCGGGGGCTCACCATCGGTGTAGATCAGTCTGAATGCCTGCTGCCACTCGAACGTGATAGCGATGTGCTCAGGAGTCATAAAGATTTGAAAGGGAAACTCCATCGTCATAATGCGAGGAACCCCTGGCAAGTAACAATTTCTAATCGGATCAGCCGTGGCGCGGCTCCGGAGGTTGACCTGCCGTTGCTCAGCGGCCCAAGGCTGATATGGGATCGCCCCTCCTTCCACCACACTTCGGCCAGCTGGCATATCGTGCCGAGCACTATGATCTTCAAGATCGTAAGACGCCCCGTTTACCGCCCGCCAGATGCCTTGTAGATTCGGTTTGCCATCTACTGTACGCGGCAACGTTTGCGCGCTCGCCGACACAGTAACCATCGCTAACAATGTCCATAGACAAAGACGCACGAACACCTCCTGACTCAGTCAGTAATTACTGTTTCGTTAAAAAGAAGATAGACCATATTCTAGTTGATGTGTGCCTCCCGCCAAGGGAGGACATCTGGAAACGTTGTGATCTCTACAATTTTGCCTCCCCAACCAAGACCTTGGGACTGAGTAGCTCCACCATCAATGGCGGTCAATTTCCTAGTGAATACGACCCACCAAACTCATATCTATTCAGCATTTGACCACCTAGCGAATAAGTGTGGAGCAAAAATGGCAACACAATAACGAACGCTGTAAAGATCAATTCGTCACTAGGCTGAACGGCTGGCGGAGGGAAGTAATGGACTCTGTTGGACAGAAGCCTCTCAACCTTGCCGCACGGCACGTAAAAGGTCATGCTTCCCGAGGGGAAAGCTGCGCTACTGGAGAGTCGGTGCTCACACGGCTCATTGGAGATCGTCATGAAGAAAGACAATGAATCTCGCCGCACATTCCTCAAGGGCGCAGCGGCGGGCGTAAGTGCCAGCGCGGTTGCCGCGTTTATTCCCAAGGCGGACGCGCAATCCGAAAACACTGCACAGGCCGCCACTGAGCCACTTCCCGCAAGCCAACAATATGGCGCCTTCTTCAACCACGAGCAAGCGGCGACCGTCGCCGCCTTCGCTGAACGGCTCATGCCGAGGGCACCGGGCAAGCCAGGAGCGACGGAGGCGGACGTCCTAAATTACATCGATCTCGCGCTTGCTGGAGCCTATGTCGACCAACAAAGCTTCTACCGCCGCGGCCTAGCTGCACTTGACGAATATTGCCGCTCGACTCACAACGCACCCTTCGCGAGTCTCGACTCCGCGGAGCAGGACGCCACCATCGCCGATCTGGAAGCAAACGCGGCAGAAGGCTTCCAATGGCCTACTGCGAGCGACTTCTTCGAGACGGTGCGCACCCACACCATGGAAGGCATGTTCGCGGACCCCGTTTATGGCGGGAACAAGGATTTCGCTGGCTGGCACCTGATCGGTTTCCCCGGTGCACAGATTGCCTATACGCCGGCGGAAGTACGGGGCCGTGAGGCCTTTAACCGTGGACCTATTGTCGGTTTGCAATCGCGAGCCACGCGGAGGGAGTGACCCATGCCAACTGAAAAAACTGACGTCGTTATCGTCGGCACGGGCGCGGCAGGGGGCATTTTGGCGGCAGAACTCGCCAAAGCGGGCATGCGGGTCATCGCCCTTGAGCGGGGTCCGCGTCTGAAAACCTCGGACTTCGATGCGCGCGACGAGTTACGTTTTTTCCAGCGCCAGGAGCTGCGCCCGGACCCCAAGAGTCAGCCCATCACCTGGCGACGGAATGCCAGTGAAAGGGCAACACCGTTGGGAACGCTGAATTACGGGAATCAGGCAGGCGGGGGCACTGTGCATTACGGCGCGGTCTCGTGGCGCTTTCATGAGGACGACTTCCGCGCACGTTCGCAAACGACCGAGCGCTATGGGGAGGCCGCAATTCCGGCGGATTCGTCGCTGACCGACTGGCCGCTTGGCTACGCTGACCTCGAACCCTACTACGACCAAGCGGAATACGAGCTTGGCGTGTCAGGCAAGGCCGGCAACTTGCAAGGAACGATAGTCGACGGCGGAAACGTGTTCGAAGCCCCACGCCGACGCGAGTACCCATTGCCGCCTCTGCTGGTGGAACAACCGGGTATCGTCTTCGACGAAGCCTCGCGTAGCCTCGGCTATCATCCGTTCTCGACACCGCGCGCGATTCTCTCGCAACCCTACCAGGGGCGACCCGGCTGCACCTATTGTGGCTTTTGCCAAGCGTTCGGCTGCCATATGGGTGCGAAGTCCTCGATCCTGGTCACGAAACTTCCGGAAGCCGATGCGACGGGGAATTTCAAGCTCGTCACCGGAGCTATGGCCCACCATGTGAATAGCGACGATGCGGGTCGAGCGACTGGGGTCTCGTATTACGGTCCGGACGGCTCGGACAACACAATCGAAGCCGAACTCGTCATTCTCGCGCCCTTTATCTACGACAACACGCGTCTGTTACTACTATCGAAGACGGCAAGGTTCCCGAACGGCTTAGCTAATTCAAGTGGCCACCTCGGTAAACATTTGATGGCGCATATGATGGTGACCGTGCTCTCCACATTCGACGATCGGCACCTGAACGTCTACATGGGACCGAGCGCCCAGAAACACACCATCGACGACTTCAACGCCGACAACTTCGACCACACAGATGCTGGCTTTATCCGCGGATCGCAAATCTCGATCGGCACAGGCAATTTACAGGGCGGTCCTATCAGCGTTTCCACCCTTGCGCCGCCGCCGAACACTCCGCGCTGGGGGGCACAGTATCGCGACTTCATCGCCCAGGCCTACACTCGGCACGCCTCGATGGTCGCCCAAACAGAGAACCTTCCCTACGCCGACCAAACCATTGACCTCGATCCGAAAGTGAAGGACGCGTGGGGCTTACCCGCCCCGCGTCTGACCTATGACTGGCGGCGACCGAACGAACTCGCGCGCGTCGAATTCATGCTGCAAAAGATGGAGGAAATCGGGCACACAATGGGAGCCAATCAGGTGTGGAGATCGCCTCTTGGATCGGGCGCCCCCGGCGCCCATCACGAAGGCGGCACACGCATGGGAAGTGATCCGTCCAACTCGGTGGTGAACCGATACGGGCAAACTTGGGACATCCCTAACCTCTTCGTGGTCGGCAGTTCAACCTTCCCGACCATGAGCGGCTTCAACCCGACGTTGACCATTCAGGCACTCGCCTATATGAGTGCGGACGCGATCATAAACCGCTACCGCAACAACCCAGGACCGTTGGCTTAAGCCACGCTCAGCGAACAGTTTGAAATAGTGCTAAACGGAGGTCACAGTTGGGTTATGCGCCTGCAAATTTTGACTTTTGGATTAACAGTAAGCCTAAGCGTCGCCGGAACGGCAGGCGCCCACCATACTCAGCTGCAATTCAATCTAAACCCGACCGCAATGGAAACGATCGAAGGCACGGTTAACGAGTTCGACTTCAGAAGCCCCCACGTCTACCTCTACCTTGAGACCGAAGAACCTGACGGCAGCACAGCGCTCTGGGAACTCGAGGCGACCTCGACACCAAATCTCATCCGCCGTGGCTGGAGCCGGGACACGCTCAAGCCGGGAGATGAGGTTAGGATCGACATCCACCCTGCCCACCAGCCTGGACAGCACATAGCACGCGTCGGCACGGTCCATTTTTCCGATGGCCGCAGCCTATCGGCGACCAGTGGTGGGCCTCCAACCCCGCCGGACGTGCGAGCGAATTCGCTCGCCGGGCGGTGGTTTGGGCAGAGCAACTTCGACCAGACGCAACTCCACCTCACCGATTCCCCTTGGCCGCTGACGCCCAAGGGCGAGGCAGCGCGCGTGGCTTTCGACGGCACACAAAACCCACAGGTCGACTGCATCCCGATGACTGCGCCTTCGATTATGCTGTACTCGACTGTTTTTGACGTGAGCCTAACCCAAGACCGCATGACCATCGAAGGCGAGTGGCTGAACTTTGAGCGCATCGTCTACCTCGACGGCCGCGCGCATCCGTCTACCAGCGAACGCAGCCTCCAAGGCCATTCAGTTGGCAGTTGGGAAGGCGAAACTCTCGTCATCGACACGGCTAATTTCACTAACCACGGCGGGGGCAACGCGTTCGAGGTACCGTCCGGTGCCGGCAAACACCTTGTCGAACGACTAACCTTGAGCGCGGACGGCAAACACCTGAACTACGAGTGGGTGCTAGAAGACCCGGAATACATGGCCGAGCCTGTCGTGGGCGATGGAAGATGGGAATACCGCCCAGACCTCAATCGCCAGCCACTTGACTGTAACCCCGAGGTCTCGCGCCGCTTCATCGAGCGCATGACGCCGCAAGAGTAAGCCGCGTCTAATCGCTAGAGGTTCTCAGCGCGCTCTCGTAAAACGAACTTCTGAATCTTCCCAGTAGATGTCTTGGGGAGTTCGCTGAAGACAACCGTCTTCGGGCACTTGTAATGCGCCATGTTTTCGCGGCAAAACTCGATGATCGAAGCCTCAGTCGCATCCTGATCTGCCTTCAACACCACGAACGCGCACGGCGTCTCACCCCAGTGATCGTCTGATCGAGCAACGACGGCCGCTT
>Ga0315339_1000551_pt1 | contig 45075 bp, 42 predicted proteins | sample ASW17metaG_FD_204514 | JGI IMG/M metagenome (GOLD analysis project Ga0315339, IMG submission 204514) | Ammonia-oxidizing marine archaeal communities from Pacific Ocean, United States - ASW #17 | ecosystem: Environmental > Aquatic > Marine > Oceanic | place: USA: California | collected 2016-12-05 | reverse complement strand
GCGCGCAAACTCCCCTTCACCGAACTCGCCGCGCTCAAACTCCCCTTCACCGAACTCGCCGCGTGCAAACTCCCCTTCACCGAACTCGCCGCGCTCAAACTCCCCTTCACCGAACTCGCCGCGCTCAAACTCCCCTTCACCGAACTCGCCGCGCTCAAACTCCCCTTCACCGAACTCGCCGCGCTCAAACTCCCCTTGGGCCAGCGCGGCGCGATCAAATTCCCCTGCGGGGACTTCACCGAACTCGCCGCGCGCAAACTCCCCTTGGGCCAGCGCGGCGCGATCAAATTCCCCTGCGGGGACTTCACCAAACTCGCCGCGTATCAAATTTTCTTGAATCATATTACTTTCAAAATTTCCGTATTGAGTTGGGTCTATCTTAGAGTACATATCCTCACCCAACGCCTCTCCAAAGGCGTCGGCAATGTGTTTGAACTGCCCCTCTATGGCCTCGAACTCCGCTAATGCGCTAGGATCGGAGAACACCGCCTGGGGTCCTAATTTCACGAGTGCATCAAACATTTCCGTGCCCGCTGTGCCCATGTATGCGTCGAACGCTAAATTGCCGGCTGCGTCAGCTGCGTAAAACGCATCATCAAAGCTACCGCCGGCCTCGAACGTCGCTTCGAGCGCGCTGAAGGCGTCTTCGGCTGCTGCCAGTCCAGCAGCCATGACTGTGTCCTGGGAAAAATCATCACCGAAGTCCCCTTTTGCAAAGAATTCACCAGGTTCGTACTCGTCGGGCCCTAATTCACCACGTGACAAATTTTCTTGAACCAGGTTGCTTTCAAACGCGGCGCGATCAAATTCCCCTTCAGGGACTTCACCGAAATCGCTGCGTGCGAACTCCTCGCCAGGACCAAGTTCGCCTTCGGGGACTTGACCGAACTCACCGCCAGGACCAAGTTCGCCTTCGGGGCCAAAGCCCTCGCCAGGGGCCAATTCTTCGCGTGCGAATTCCCCCTCGCCAATCTCACCGCGTGCGAACTCCTCGCCGGGGGCCAATTCTTCGCCGGGCCCGAACTCGCCTTCAGGTCTAAAGTCCTCGCCGGGGACCAGTTCTTCGCCGGGCCCGAGCTCACCTTCAGGTCCAAAGCCCTCGCCGGGGACCAGTTCTTCGCCGGGCCCGAGCTCACCTTCAGGTCCAAAGCCCTCGCCGGGGACCAGTTCTTCGCCGGGCCCGAGCTCATCTTCAGGTCCAAAGCCCTCGCCGGGGACCAGTTCTTCGCCGGGCCCGAGCTCACCTTCAGGTCTAGGCGCCGATTCCTCGGGTCCACCAGCAGCAGCATCGCCGTCCGGCGCACCCTCGTCTCTGCTGCCCGCGTCTCTGCTACTCGCTTCGTCTCCCGCTCGAATGACCGGCGACGTCGACGATAAAAGCAGGTTATTCACAGCCCCGTAGAGAGTGCTGGCCTGGGCCGAAGTCAGAGTGATTGCCGGCGCCGGCGCCTCAAAGACGCTTGAGACTGCCGTCGTCTGCCAGGCAGTGTTAAGGGTAATTGCTGAGGTTTGCGTGCTCACCGTGATCGCGCCCGTCACAGCGCCGTCGCTCTCAGGCATCATTGTTACCGTGTTGAGCGCTCCCTCAGCCGCCGCCTTGCCCGCGACTTTGGTGCCGCGAATGCCAAGCGTGGCCACCGGCGTGCGGACGATCATTTCATCAGGATTGTTCGCCGCGACCTCGCCGCTGACGAAAACGAACACGCCCTGGATAACCGAGAAGGTTGAGGAGCCCTCCAGCGAGGTCGGGTCAAAAATTAGTTCATCCAGCACCATCCGGCCATCCTCGCCGAGCGAAAATTCGGTCTCGTCGATAAACACCAGGGCCACCGCACCGCCGGCGCCAGTCTCAAGAATGTCGCCCTGAAATACCGATGAATCCTTGTTTAACAACACCGTCGTGCCGTCGACCCGGGTTGCCGTGACTTCGCCAACGGATTCGTCGACGCGCCCGATCGGCACCTCTTCGAAGCCGTCTTCGGATTGTGCGTACTGACCGGGCGATACGGGCCCGGCCAGTACCGATACCAGGTCAAACGGCAACAACGAGCCGCTCTCGGTCATCAGGTCAGCTTCCGTCATGGCGCTGAAATATTCGACGATTACGTATTGCGTGCCATCTGGCGCAGTGATCAGAAGATCCGCGCCAGCACGTGTGAAATCTGCGTGCAGCAGCATGTCTCCGCCTGGCACAATGATTTCGGCGGCACCGTGACCTGGAATGGGGATTGGCATGCTACCTGCCGCATTGAATATTGCCGGCGACGCAGAATCAAAAATATACTTGCCCTGCTCAATACTCATGTTTTTCTCCTGAGACTACGGTCAAAATTTCGGCGCGCCAGCCTCTCTGTATATACGGTGGCATTACTCTATCACTAAAAAACTGAACTATACTTCAAATAAATTTGGTAAAATTATAGAACTCTTATGAAACCATTTAGATAATTTGAAAGAATTCCGAGGCGTGGCCAGTATCCGGCTCCGTCATTTTGGCCAAGTAACCTGCATATCTCTTGCAAAATTTTGCAGCTACGATGGGCTTAAAAATATAGGCGTCGCAGCCGGCCTCCAGCACCGCCACGCAAAGCAAGCGTTGACCGTGATATTCGGAATGGCGCGAAGCTCCGAGTCTACTTTAAGTTTTTGGGTTCCGTCGAGGCCGGAAACATCCGGTAGCTAAATATCTATAAGGGCGGTATCGGGCCTGTGCTCACGCGCCATTTCGAGCGCCCGCGAACCATCCTTGGTGTGCAGGTGTTCTACGACTAACACTTTGAGGAGATCATTGCGGCAAGTGAGTTGGCTATGCGGCGCATGGTTAATAGAAACAACGATTGGAACGCTGTTTCGAGCCGAAGGATAAACCGTTTTAGAGGGCGGTGCGGCGTTAGTTGTTGATCTTTTCTAACCACTTAGCAGCGAGGGCTTGGACTTCGGGCATATTAGCGGAGGTTATTTCTATTTTAATGATATCGATATTGACCGTTACCACCTCACTACCCTGGTCAGCGACTTTGCTAAATGATTTGAACCCTTGGGCGTCGTTCTCAAGAACGCCCCCGCCTTTGGTGCATATTTGGCCGAGGGCGAACTGGGCCTGTGCAAGACCCTGAATAGAGGCCATTAGGACCCACGTCATTGCTTCAGGACCAGAGCCAACCGGACAGTTTATAGCCAGTAATATTGGGTTCTCTGGTGCTTGCGGTTAAACTCGTTCTTCTTGTCGATTAATTTATAGGAATTAAATGGCGGCACAGGAACGAGCCACAGAAGTGGCGTTACAGTCGGAATCTCGGCCCCGCACTCTGTTCAGCCTGCCGCTCTTTATGCTGCTGATCTCCGGTGTCGTTTTTGGCCTGGGTTATGCGCTTAATCGAATCGCCGTCGGCGGCGGGATTCCATTTCTGGCCTATGTGTTTTGGATGGGCACGGGCGCGGCTATATTACTGTTTTTTCTAGGCTTGGCGACGCGCAGCCTGCCGCAGATGAAGTGGGCGCATATCCGCGCCTATTTGGTGCTCGGCACGATTTCTTTCGGTCTGTCCTATTCTATTCTGGCCGTCGTCGCTCCGGAAATTCCGACCGGCGTGCTCAGCCTGAGCGCTACGCTGACACCAATCTTTACCTATCCTGCTGCCGCACTCCTGAAGCTTGACCGTTTTGCCCTTTTACGGACCCTCGGCTTGTTTTTCGGCATTGCCGCCGTGGCCCTGATCGTGGTGCCAGAAACCAGCCTACCCTCGCCTGATATGGTGCCTTGGGTGCTGCTTGGAATGGTTGTGCCGCTGCTTTATGTTGCCAATGCAATCATTATCGCGCTCCTCAAGCCACCGCCTTCGGGCGCGCTGCCGCTCGCCTGCGGTACGCTCGGCGCCGGAGCGCTGTTTATGCTGGTAGTAATGCTGGCCAGCGGGCAGTGGTGGTGGTTTGAAGGGCCGATGGATGATGCTGATTGGGCGCTGGTGATGGCCGCCTGCACCTTGGCGCTCATGTTTTACATGATGATTGAGATTATTCGCATCGCCGGGCCAGTGTTTTTTACCACTGTTAATTTTATCATCCCACTAGCCGGTATCGGCTGGGGTATTTTGCTATTCGGCGAGAGTAACAGTCTCTGGGTATGGCTCGCCCTGGTTCTGATGATCCTCGGCGTTTTTCTTGTTAACCGACCAAGCAAAGCAGCCCTGCCGGTGGCGAATGAATAAGCACCACAATTATTTTGTGTTATAACCACCGTCTGAAAGCGCATTGAAGGTCGGAGAGAATTAGCATGAGCGAAGCGACGCCGCACCGTTGGGCGGCACTTTACCCTGAATTGGGCACTGGGCCGGTCTCCTCCGAGCCCTGCGTCTCACCAGAATATTATGCCCGTGAGCAGGAGATTGTGTTCAAACGGACCTGGCTGATGGTCGCGCGTGACGAAGAATTGCCAAAAGCTGGCGACTATAAGGTCAAGCGCCTGGAAGTAGCCAACACCTCGATTATCGTCATACGCGGCAAGGACGGCGTGGTGCGCGGCTTTCACAATGTCTGCTCGCACCGCGGCAACACGGTGGTGACGGAAACCAGCCATGAGACCTTTGGCTCCAGTAAGGCGGCGATCCTCTCCTGCCGCTTTCACGGCTGGGTCTATGACGCCAAGGGCGACCTCATCCAGGTGCCTGAGGAAGAGCGCTTTTATTCCTGCTTCGAGAAAAAGGAAAACGGCCTGGCATCTGTCAGGACAGAAACCTGGGAAGGCTTTGTTTTCATTAATCTTCATGCCGATGGCACCCAATCCTTACTGGATTATCTCGGTGATTATGCCGACCATATGGGTGACTTTCCCTATTCTGAGCTATCCCAATGCTACAGCTATTGGACTGATCTTAATTGCAATTGGAAGGTCGGTCATGATGCCTTTGCCGAGGCCTATCATGTCCACACCATCCACGCCGGTTCGTTCCCTAATACTTTTTCTTCCGGCCTTGCCAATGTGCGCCTGTTTGGTCCGCACCGCTCCGCCGCCGTATGCCTCAGCCCCTCGGCTGAGCTGCGCCCAGTGCAAACAGTAGCTGACGGTATCGCCGGGGGCTATGCCGGTGCCCATCACCAGGGCTCGACCCTGCCGAAAAGCGTCAACCCGGACGGTATGGAGGATTTCTCCTTCGAACTTAGTGTGATCTTCCCCAATCTGCTGCTGCATATTTCGGAGGGCCTGTGGTTCACTCACCAATTCTGGCCGCTCTCCCATAATAGCACGCGTTGGGAAGGTAAAATGTTCTACCGTCCGCCATCCAACAATAGCGAGCGCTGGGCGCAGCAATGCGCGCAACTCATTTCCCGCAATGCATGGCTGGAGGATACCGCCACCATGGAAGCAACGCAGGCAGCGCTGCAATCCGGCGCCAAAACCGAAATAAATTTGCAGGATGAGGAAATCTTGCTGCGACATGGCTACCACGCACTTCAACAATTTATGCAAAGCTAATCGCTGCTTGTGAAGAGTGGGCGGAGGGGGAGAAAAAAAGATGAGTGCGAGCCTGGAAGCGCGTATAACGCGGCTTGAAAATATCGAAACCATCAAGGGCATGGTGGTGACCTATGCGCGTGGCGCCGACCGTAAAAATGATCCTGAGATCCTGGCGCCGCTCTACACCAAAGATGCGGTGTGGGAGGCAGAAGGTTTTGGTCGCCATGAGGGCATTGAGGCGATCAGCGCGGCGATGGTCGAGGTGTCGCGTGAAACCATTCTATGGAGCCTCCATTTTATGGTCTCGCCGGAAGTAAAAATTGCCGAGGACGGCCAGAGCGCTGAATGCTTTTGGTATCTCTGGGAGTTGGCCAAGATGCCGGACGGCAACGGCAATCCGGAAGACAATATGATCGGCGGATGGTACGAAACGAAACTGATAAAAACCGCCAAGGGCTGGCGCTTTAGCCATGTGAAGCTCTGCCTTAAGCTGATCACCCCCGCCCATGAGGCTTGGAAGACCCTGCCCTGACAAAAATCCGCGCCGCGCGCCCTAATGATATAGACGCCCTGTCGGCGCTGCTGGCGCGCGCCTTCGCCGATGACCCGGTATTCGACTGGTGCCTCCGCCCTTGGTCGCGCCGAAGAGCTGCAGAACAATTTTTCGCCCCTCTGATTGCCGATACAATGCCTCATGGCGGCGTGCGGGTAGACGATGCCGGAACCGCATGCGCCGTCTGGCTGCCGCCAGACGTGCCGGATAGTAGCCGCGGTGTTTGGGCAACATGGAAATATTATCTTAGGATGCTGCGCGTCGCCTCGCCGCTACGCATCGCCCACCTGAAATCAGTGATACATCTCAGCAAAGAAGTTCATCCGCCCGAGCCCTGCTATTACCTTATGTTTATCGGGAGCCTGCCTGATATACGCGGCAGTGGCCGGGCAGCAGCACTTATCAAGGATATGCTAGCGGCGGCGGATGGAGCCGGCATGCCGGCCTTTTTGGAGACCGCCAACGCCACCAATATCAGCTATTATGAGCGCTTCGGTTTCAACGTGACAGGACGGGCACAATTACCGCGAGGCGGCCCAGCTATTAATTTAATGTGGCGCGGAGCGCGCCTAGACTAAATTATGCTCAGCTAATAAGGGCCGCATTCAGGCCGTGTCGATCGCTTTAATTTTTGGTGGCCAGATAGCATTCGCATCATCGGGCGGCACAGCAGCGAGAAGCGTGCGGGTATAGTCATGCTTGGGATCGGTAAAAATTTTCTCGGTCGGGCCGCTCTCCACCACAACGCCCCGATGCATAACCAACACTCGTGAGCAGATATAGCGCACCACCGAAAGGTCATGGGAAATCAGAAGCAGGGAGATATCCAACTCCGCGCGAAGGCGCAGCAGCAAATTGAGAATCTGCGCCTGAACCGAAACATCGAGGCCGGAGACAATTTCATCCGCCACCAACACTTTGGGTGCGACACATAGCGCCCGACCGATATTGATACGCTGGCGTTGACCGCCCGAGAGCTGTGAGGGGAAGCGGCGGCGGCTGTCGGCCGACATGCCGATTTCCTGCAGCAATTCACTCACTCGCGCTGCGCGTTCAGCCTTACTGTGATTGCGGTGATCCGCTTCCATTGCCTGGGCTAACAAATTCTCGACCACGCGTCTTGGATTGAGCGCCGATTGCGGATCCTGAAAAATCATCTGCAGAGTTTCCAATCGCTCATGGCGGGCTTCGGCGCTCTGCACTGTGGAATCCGTACCGCACACCAGAATTTTTCCTTCTGTCGGATGATCAAGGCCCGCTATCATGCGCGCTACTGTCGTTTTGCCACTGCCACTCTCGCCGACGATGCCGACAAATTCACCCTGATGAATGGAAAGTGATACATTGCGCACTGCATCAACGCTACTTTCGCTAGCGAACCATTTACCGCGTGAAACGAAGCGCCGTGAAACATTTTTAACCTCAATCAGCGGCGCTTCTATGCTACTGGAGGTGGGAGCCGGCGGCGCCTCTACCTGAATCGTATCGCGTGTATCGCTGGCGCAGGCGGGAACGCAGAGCACCTCATGACCCTTGTCAATTTCAAGCATCGCCAGATCACCGCCCCGGCAATCGTCGGCATTAACCGGGCAACGCGAGGAAAAGCGACAGCCGTCGAGATTGGCGAATTCGATCAACCCCGGCATCTGATCCGGTAATGTCGGCAATAGCATCCGCTTGCCGGAAAGTGTCGGGTTGGCGCGCTTCAGGCTACGCGTATAGGGGTGGCGTGGATCAGTCAGCAAATTGGCTGCCTCACCGCGCTCCACCACATCACCTGCATACATGACAATAATATTATCGCAAACATGAGCGGCAAGCCGAAGGTCGTGGGTAATGAGTACCATTGCTGTGCCATGCAATTGCTGCATCTCGGCGATCAGCGCCATGATACGCGCCTGGGTCACAACATCGAGCGCCGTGGTCGGCTCATCAGCAATCACGAAAGCCGGGTCACCGGCGAAGGCCATGGCGATGAGAATGCGCTGGCACATACCTCCGGAAAGCTGGTGCGGATATTTACCGAGCAGTGATTTTGATTCTGGCAGATGTACGTCTGCTAAATTTTTAATGGCGAGCTCGCGCCTCTTAGCCGCGCCGCGCACGCCGAGGCGTTGCAAATGTTCGTTAAATTGGCTGCCGATGGAGAGCACTGGGTTAAGCGCCGTCATCGGCTCCTGCGGCACGAAAGCAATGCGCTTGCCGAGCAGTTGGCGGCGCTTGGCAGTGGATAGATTGATGAGGTCTAGTCCATCGAAGGTGAGCGTACCACTGGAGACGACAAAGCCCGGCGGTAGAAGCTGAGAAAAAAGGCGGCCAATCATGGATTTTCCAGCGCCCGATTCGCCAACCAGACCGAGTGTCTGGCCTTTCTCAAGGTTGAAGGAAATACGCCGGAGTACATCTACCTGCACATTGCTGATTTGCGCCGAGAGCGTAATATCCGTAGCTTCGATTAAGCTCATGCGGCTGTATGCCTTTGTTGACGGAGGCGTGGGTCTAGTGTGCGGCGAAGACCATCGCCAAGCAAGTTAAAGCCAAGCACGGTTATGGTTATTGCAAGGACCGGAAAGATCAGTCCCCAGGCAGATTGATACATATACTGCCGCGCATCGGCGACCATCACGCCCCAAGCAGAAACATCAGCTTCAACGCTCATGCCGACGAAACTCAAGATAGCCTCAACTACAATGGCAATGCCCATCTCTAGCGTCATCATGGTGATAATGAGCGGCATCACCGAGGGCAGCACCTCGCGGGTGAGGGTGCGGAAATGGCCGAACCCAAGCAGGTGGGCGGCGGAAATATAATCGCGCTGGCGCACGACCAGAACGTCACTGCGTACCACGCGACAAAAGCGCGTCCAGTCTACCAAAATAATGGCAAGGATCACGTTGGAAACGCCAACTCCAAGACCGAGCATCAAAATAAGCGACAGCACCACCGGCGGGAAGGACATCCAAAGATCAACCAGACGGGTGATCAAACTGTCGATCCAACCGCCGAAATAGCCGGCGATATGGGCAAGAGTTACGCCGATCGCCATGGCGCCGGTCGAGGCAACAATAGCAACAATCATCGCCACCCTGGCACCATAGAAAAGCTGTGACAGGATACAGCGCCCGAGACTATCGGTACCAAGCGGATATTTCGGATCACCGAGTGGGTTCCAGGATGGCGGCAAAAGGTTGCCAAAAAGGTCTTGCTCCTGCGGATCGTTGGGCGCGAGCCAGGGGGCGAATATGGCGATCACCACGATGGTTAAGACAATCGCACCGCCAACCAAAACCCGCACAGAACGCAACGACGGCGGCAGGCTTTCCATTTTCCAAGCGAGTGCGTTCATTCTTTCCTCAGCTTGGGATTGAGCACCACATAGAACACATCAACTACGGTGTTGGAGGCAAGCACGACAACACAATAGGTTAGCGCCGCCATTTGAATAACCGGCAAATCTGTATTGCGAATCGCGCGCACCATTAGATTTCCGAGGCCGGGATAAGCAAAAATTATTTCGATTAAAAGCGTGCCGCCAAATAAAAATCCGAACTGTACGCCAACCAAAGTGAGCGTTGGCAGCACACCGTTTTTTAACGCATGGCGGAGGAGGATGCGCTTCTCGCCAATGCCCCGGAGGCGCGCAAGGGTGATGTAATCTTCGGTCATCACTTCGCTCAGGCTGGCTTTCAACACTCGCATGATGAGCGGCGCGAAGGCCAGCGCCAGCGCCAGTGCCGGCAACAAAATATGCTCAAGCGCGCTTAGTAGGAGCGGGCCGTTCAAGGTGATGATGGCGTCGAGAAATATAAAGCCAGTGATATCAGGGGCGATGAACTCCGGGCCGTAGCGTCCGGAAAAAGGCAAGAGCTTCCATTGTACGCCAACCAATAGCATAAGAATGAGCGCCCAAAGAAAATCCGCCAAGGACAGCATGCCAATGCTCGTGACATCCGCCACGGTCTCGCGCACGGTACCGCGCACATGAAACATGTAGAGGCCGGCGCCGAAGCCGATAACAATTGCGAAAAAGAGCGCAAACAGGGCCAGCTCGATGGTCACCGGCAGGGTCTCAGCGATCAAATTCATCACGCTATCGCGAAAACTAATGGCGTTGCCGAAATCGCCCTGAAAGACATTGCCTATCCAAATCAGATATTGTACCGGGATCGGCTTATCCAGACCATGATAGGCGCGCATGGCCTCTACTTCGTCGGGGAGAGCCGTCGGCGAAATGATCATGGCGATGGGGTCGACGGGCAGCAAGCGTAGGATCACGAAAATCATCACCGAGACGATCAACAGCATCGGAATGACGACAATCAGCCGGCGCAATAGGATTGCGAGTATTAGGCGCAGCATAGGCGGGAGGGCTCACTCATCATAGCATCTATTGAATTCTGCATTTTTTCTGCCGATGCGTAAATTTTTATGCTTAAAATATAACCGACACGCCGGGTTAAGACACCCGGAGTTAAGAACATGAAACGCGGCCAAGCAATACAAGCGCTGCCAAAGAATAGCTATCGACGCCCGCATGGGCCTTGACCCGAAGGGCAAGGGGCGGGAACATTGATGGCAATAGAGTGAGTAAAACAAGTTCAATACATAAGCAGGGAGAGCATTTTCATGATAAAGCTACCCAAATTTAAAAAATTAACGCGCCTTGGGGTGGGTACAGCGGTGGCGGCTATTATTGCCATCGGTGTGTCTATTGGCGCCAATACGTCGACTAAGGCGGCAGGCGATAATCTCGTCATCGCCTTCCAGGCGGACGTTCCGAGTTGGGACCCAAGCATTAATTTCCCGACCGGCCAGGGCATCTATAAATCGGTGTTCGATGCGCCGCTCGCTCAAGATGACAAGCTCGACTACATTCCCCATGTACTGACCAAGTGGGGCTATGCCGACGGCGATCCGATGACCATGCACATAGAGATGCGTGACGATGTCTATTTCCATAATGGCGATCACATGACCATGGAAGACATCAAGTTCAGCTTCTTCGATCGTGCGCAGGACAAGGAACACCCGATCGATTTCGCTGGTGTGTGGGGCGCTTTCAAAGACTTTTCTATCACCTCGCCTACTACAGCAACGATCACCTTCAACTATCCCATGGCTACTGTGCAGGAGTGGTGGAATTTCCTTGGCAGCTACATTGTGCCGAAGAAATATTACATGGAAGTCGGCCATGAGGAATTCATCAAGAACCCGATTGGATCCGGCCCCTACAAGTTAGCAGATTATCAACGCGGCTCGCGCATTGTGCTGGAAGCGAATGATAATTATTGGGGTGGCGCGCCCAAGATCAAGCACGTGACCTTCCAGATCATCACCGATGAGCCGGCGCGCGTAGCTGCAGTGCAATCGGGCAACGCCGATGTAGCGGTGAGTGTGCCTATCCGCGAAGCCATTCGCCTCGATGCTGAGGACGGCTTGACCGGCCATATCACGCCTTACACCCATGTGTATTATCTCCAGATCGCCAGCAAAGGCGTTATGATGGACGATAATGTCCGAGCCGCTATGCATCTGGCCATTGATAAGAAGGCTATTTCCGAGCGCCTCTTTAACGGCAAGGCACCGCCGCTGTCTTTGACGGTTCCGAAATGGAGCTCCGGCTCGGTTGATGATTACGAGTATCCGTATGATCCGGAGAAGGCTAAGGAAATGTTGGCCAAATCCGGTTACAGCGCGGATAATCCGGTTACCTTCTCGTTTTTCACTACCAGTGGTTCGTTCGCCAATGATTTCGATATGGCGCGCGCCATCTCGGGCATGTGGAAGAAGGTGGGTATTGATGCGGTCCCGGAAGTCATTGAACTGAGTAAATATTACGAGCTCAACAACACCGAAAATCAACCTGATGCGTTCATGTATAACTGGGACAATTCGACCGGCGATCCGGAGATTTTTACCGGCTACATGATGCACCCGGACCTGCCGTTTGGCTCCTGGCGCACCGAGGAGATCGGCGAGATCGTGCGTGGTCTCTTTACCGAGACCGACTATGCCAAGCGCATCCAGGGCTATAAGGATCTCAATATCAAAGTGGCATCGGAATCAAAAGCCATCCCGCTTTTACAAGCGGTCAATACGGTCGTGCATAAAGATAGTGTAAGCTTTGCACCGATCCCGCAAGGGTGGGTGATGCCTTACTTTATGGATAAAAAATAAACACCTAGAGCCATCTAAGACATACGGGACTATCACCGGCCGACGCTTCAGCGTCGGCCGGTTTTTCATAACGAATCGATAAATTTCAGCGCCGCCATGTTAAAGGCTGCCGGATTCTCTATATTGCTGAGATGGCCGGCGCGCGGCACGACGCTGTAGGCGGCCCCCTTTACCTGATCTGCAAGATCACGACAGATGGTCGGCGTTGTGAGAGGATCGAACTCGCCCACCATCACATGGGTTGGCACATTGATCGCGCCATAATCGCCAACGCTGTCCTGCTCTACTGTTGCGATCAGCGATTTCATATAGCACTCTTTGTGAAGCGCCGCGATGCTGGCTTCAAGGCGGGCGCGAATTTCGTGCGTGGCGTAGGGGCCGAGCAGCTTTCTGGCCACAACCGGTGCGATATCGGCTAAACTCTTGCCAGCCTTGAGCGGCGCCAGACGGACATCGATATATTCCTGGCGCTGGGCCGGGGAGAGTGCGCCAAAGCCAGTATGGGTATCGGCCAGCGTCAGACTCGCCACTCGTTCGGGACGCCTAAAATAAAAATTCACAGCGATGCGCCCTCCCATGGAGAGCCCGACCAAATGCGCCTTTTTCGTGCCGAGATGGTCTAGCAAGCGCTCAAGATCAGCGCTGAAATCAGCAAATTCAAGCGCACCGTCATACCCGTCACTCAGGCCATAGCCGCGCGCGTCCCAGGCTACGGCGCGGTACTTGGTTGCAAAAGCCGGCAGTTGTTCATGCCAATTGGTGCGATTACCGCCAATACCGTGTAGAAAAAATACAACCTCGCCTACGCCCTGACAATCGGCGGCAATGCGCGGTGCTAATGTGGTATAAATCGTTTCAAATTCCATATCTTTCTCCCCATTTAGTTTTACTCTAAACTGCGTACACGGGCGTATAAAAATAGATACCAGCAGGAAATGACTTCATGACAGAAAGCTCACAACATCGCTGGGCGGAGAAATATCCCGAGCTTGGACAGGGGCCAATAGCGGTTGAATCCTGCATATCGGAAGATTATTATCTGCGCGAAGTTGAGAAAATATTCAAAACATCTTGGCTTTATGTAGCGCGCGAGGAAGAGGTTGCCGAGCCGGGCAGCTACAAGGTCAAGCGCCTAGCTTTCGCCGATACATCGGTCATCGTCATGCGCGGCAAAGACGGCGTGGTGCGTGGATTTCATAATATTTGCTCGCACCGCGGCAACACGCTGGTAACCGAGACTGGCGAGGAAACTTTTGGCCACAGTAAAGCGGCCATCTTATCCTGCCGCTTTCATGGCTGGGTTTACGGCGCTGATGGCGCGCTTATCCAGGTACCGGAGGAAGAGCGTTTTTATTCCTGTTTTAAGAAAAAAGAGAACAGCCTCGAAGCGATTCATACGGAAGTATGGGCGGGCTTTGTCTTCATTAATCTTGCCGCTGAACCTGGGCAGAATCTGCATGATTTTCTCGGCGATTACGGCACGCATATGGGAGACTACCCTTATGCAGATCTATCCCACAGCTACAAATATCACACCACACTCGACTGCAATTGGAAGATCGCCCACGACTCCTTTGCCGAGGCCTATCACGTCACCACCATCCATGCCGGCTCATTTCCTAACGTCTTCTCAACCGGCCTTTCGGATGTGCAATTGTTTGGCCCGCACCGCACCTGCGCCGTATGCCTCAACATGAGTGCCGAACCCAAACCGGTTGCAGCCCTTGCGCAAAAACATGGGCGCGGCTCTCTGGTTGCCAAGGGCGGCAGCGCCATGTTGCCGCCAACGATAAATCCGTCGGGGCGAGAGGATTTTGCTTTCGAGCTCAGCGTCGCCTTTCCGAATCTATTTGTACATATTTCCGAAGGCATTTGGTTCACACATCAATTCTGGCCACTCAGCACCGGGCGAACTCTATGGGAGGGAAAATATTATGTCCGAGCGCCACGCACCAATAGCGAGCGCTGGGCGCTAGAGCATGCCCAACTGTTGCAACGCAATGCCTGGCTTGAAGATACTCAAACAATGGAAAACACCCACCGGGCGATTGCCTCAGGTGCCAAGAAATTTATGAATTTACAGGATGAGGAAATTCTTATCCGCCATGCCTATCATGTAATAGAGCAACGTATGAATGCAGCGGAACAGAGGCGAGAACAAATATGAGCACAAGTTTACCGAAGAGTTTTACCGCACTGGAACCCTTGGCCGGCGCCTGGGGCCTGCCGACTCAAGATGCGCGCCAGACCAAACGCCGCAGCTCAAGCACGGCTGAACTGCAAGAATTTTATGATGCCATTGTGCCGCTGCTGCCGGACATTCTGAGCCATGTGGACGAATTTCCGCTCGGCGAATTGCCGCCCGATTCATTGCGCCTTTATTATATGTCTCTCGCCCTGGCCGAGATCGCACCCCATATCGAGCTTTATCGCGGCGATCCAAACGTGCCGCACAGCTTTGAGGAAGAGCGCTTCATCGCGGTGAATGGTCAACAGCCCGGCTAGATATTGGCGAAGGAAAATTTCTAGCATGCTTTTTTTATGCCGCACCGAAGATGTGGCAACGGGGGAAATCCTGCGCGTCGAACCCCCAGATCACGTGCCGCTTGCCGTCTATAATCTCGACGAAATATTTTACGTGACGGACGACACATGCAGCCACGGCGACGCCTCCCTGGCGGACGGTGAAATCGACGGAGAGCTTGTTGAATGCCCGTTCCACGCCGGCTGCTTTGAAATTTCTACCGGCCTCCCAGCCGGCGCCCCCTGCACGATCCCGATCCGTAGTTATAAAACTGTCATCGAAGATGGCGCCGTGTATATCAAAGGTGCCCGCAAATAATTAAGTATACGGGCACCTTAATTACGGGCACCGAACCTCTAGTTACGCCACCATCCGTCTTCGCTCATCAGGGCCAAAATTTTATCCTAATATTCGATGGATTTGGTAAGCCTGCTCGGGGACATGGCGACGCGGGTGTCTTCCCCCATCAGGCTACGAAATCGAGATCACCGCCAATGCGGATCGTGCCCTCGACATAGCTATTAGTATAGATGCCGGTGACTACAATAGTGATGATGCCCATGGTATGCAGAGAGTGTTAGCAATTGGACGAGGCGACGGTGCTCCAGCCGGTTTTGACGAGGACTATATTGCCCATTCGGGGGGGCAACTCCGTCCATGATCTGCGTTTTATTATCATTGTCATTGATGGCCAGACCAAAGGCACGGTGGCGCCAGGTTTGATCCGAGGTAACACCACGAAATGAGGCGCAGCGCGTGCAGATCACCGGCACATCAAACACTCAAAAATCGGCGGCAAGGCGGCTGACCGCTGGGATTACTTTGTTTTCCATACGGTCGAAAAAATATTGCAGATTGTAGCCATGGTCCGCATCAATGACGGGCCAGAAATTGCCATAGTCACGCGAGGCCTTCTGCTAAATGATGTCGATAACTATTAGCGCAGTCGTCTTGGGGTACACCGGAAATTCTGGAATACTGGCAATGTCATACTAGGCGAGCCAGTCTTCCTTATTATTTGGTTCTCTGGCTTTGGATGATCTTCTTCTATTATCTCAGGCCAACCCGCTAGAGCGCGCAAATAAACTCATCAACTTCGCGGTTAAAACGTTCGGGCTCTTCCAGGAAGGGACAATGATTGCTCTCATGAAACACTGAATATTGTGAGCCGGGCATATTATCGTGCACAAACTTCACCGATTCAGTCGGCAGAAGCTTGTCCTTCATGCTGGCAGTAATAACCAGCGCTGGTACATTTACCTTAGCGAGATCAGCGCGATAATCCTGCATGGTTTGGTTAAATAGAACGGCGCTGGCGATAGATGCTGGAATGCGCATAGTCTCCGCCACCATCCACTCCAAATCTTCCACCTCGGGCGGTGATTTGAACAGCATCGGGAGAAAATCGCGATACACCGCTTCGCGTCTAGTCTGTATATCTGACATGATGTGCACCAAGTCCGGCAGATCGAAAATGCCGAGATCCCAATCCGGCCATTTGAAGTCCGACGGGCTTTGATCAACAAAGATCGCCGCCGCAACATTCTCGTTACCGAACTGTTTGAAATAATCCCACACCACCATACAGCCCATGGACCAGCCGGCGAGTACCACATCAGTCAAGCCTTTGGCTTTGAGAAAGGCGCGTAAGTCCTCTGCATAAGTCGCCATGGTATGACCGTCGGGTGTATGAGTCGAACTACCATGGCCACGCAGATCGAGCGCGATGGCATGATGATTCTTGCCGAGTTCCGGCAGTTGCCGGTGGAAATAGCGCCCGCTCATCCACACACCGTGCACGAAGACAATCGCCCGTCCCTGGCCATTCTCTTCATAATTGATCTCAAGCTGGTCGTTGATACGTATCCTGGGCATGTGAAATCCTCTAATTGCAGGGGCGACTACTCGCCGTATAGAAAGCCCTGTGCAGTACCTAGCACGAGAAATTATAGCACGATGCCGCAAAAGGGAGGTAATTTGAAATACGCAAACCCGTCAGTGTCAACTTTATAGACTTACAATTCATCAGCTCCATTCACGCACGGGCACTCCAGCGCAATCCACACACACGCCTGCTGGACGTTTCCTTGCCGACACCGGAGCGGAAATAGACTTCGCAGACAGCAAGGTCTTTTTTCATTTTCTGCGAATAGTGCGGTATAAGCCAGAGCAATCATCGACCGCGTGATGGCAAAAGAATCGGTAATTTGGAGCTTAATGCAGACCTATCTGCCCAAATTAATCCTCTTTAGCTGCCGCGTTATCTACAGTCATTGGCCACTTTTTAAGGTTGCAACAAAAAAAGCTCTGGCCCTAACGGTGTTAGGGCACGGCAAAAATGCCACCGTTGCCCGTGCAGCACTGAGTAATGATACCGGCATGGTTGGCGCCGCGAGCTTTATCCTCTCCGACAAAGACTGCATTTTCCACTTGCCCACACGCACCCAAGCCTCTTATGTGGGAGATAGAGATGGCAATGGGCAAGAGGTAACGCTATGGCAGACGAACAAAAATTTTACGAGCCGGTGGATGGCATGACGATGCCGCGCTTTGGCGCGATACCTACCTTCATGCGCTTGCCGTATATCAGCGATTTCGGTCAGACCGATATAGCGTTGGCCGGTGTGCCGTGGGACGGTGGCACCACTAACCGGGCTGGCGCGCGGCACGGCCCGCGCGAAATTCGAAATATGTCGAGCTTCATGCGCCGCACACATCATGCGCTTGGTATCTGCCCGTATGAGCTTTGCCGGGTTGCCGATGTCGGTGATGCCAGCATCAACCCGATCGATGTGAATGACACCATTGGCCGGGTCGAGGACTTTTTCAGCGAGATGCATGAGGCCGGTGCAGCGCCACTTAGCGCCGGCGGTGATCACCTGATCACGCTCCCCATCATGCGCGCCATCGCCCGGCAGGGACCAGTGGGCATGATCCATTTCGATGCCCACTCCGATACATGGGACAGCTATTTTGGCGGCACGACGCTCACTCACGGCACGCCCTTCCGCCGCGCCGTCGAGGAAGACCTGTTAGACCCCAAGCGAGTGATCCAGATCGGCATTCGCGGCTCTGTTTACGATCTCGATGATATGAATTTCGCCCATGAGAGCGGCATGAGGGTAGTTACCATTGAAGAATATTACGAGCTCGGCTGGGAGCGTGTGATGCAGGAAGCGCGCGCAATTGTCGGCACTGGGCCAACCTATATCAGCTTTGATGTAGACGGGCTCGACCCAGTCTATGCACCCGGCACTGGGACACCAGAGATCGGTGGCTATTCCACCTACGAGGCACAACAGATGCTGCGCGCGACGCGTGGCCTTAATTTGGTCGGCGGTGACGTGGTAGAGGTTTCGCCGCCGTTCGATCAAAGCGGCAACACGGCGCTGGTCGGTGCCACCATGATGTTTGAAATTCTTTGCCCGCTTGCCGAATCCGTAGCGTCGCGACGTTACGGAGAATGATATGACAGACCCCAACCGGCCGATTTTTCCGGCCATTCGCCTGCCGCAGTTTGTGGGCCAGGAACTGCCCGATGTGGTGACGGCGAAACTGTATCACCCGGTAACGCCCGAGTTGGCCGATGTGGCTGACGCCACACGCGCCGCGTTGGAAAAGTCACGCCGCTTTGCCGAACTGCCCAGGGGTGCACGCGTTGCCATCACCTGCGGCAGCCGAGGGATTAAGAGCAAACCGATAGTCGTCGCTACTGCTGTTACCTGGCTTCAGGAACAGAACTTCGAGCCTTTTATTGTGCCGGCCATGGGCAGCCATGGCGGCGCTAGGGCGGAAAGCCAAACTGCGCTTCTTGCTGAATTAGGCTATACGCCGGAAAGCATGGGCTGCGAGATTCACTCCTCCATGGAGGTCACGCAAGTGGGCACTACCTCACGCGGTGTGCCTGTCTATTTTGACCAAAATGCTGCCGGCGCGGATGCTGTTTTGGTGGTCAATCGCATTAAGGCGCATACCTCCTTCGACCGCGAGATCGAAAGCGGCCTGACCAAAATGGTCGCCATCGGCCTCGGTAAAGCGGAAGGAGCGCGCCTGATCCACAAGCTTGGCGCGGTAGGCTATGTCGAAGTCCTGCCGGAATGGGCTAGCATTGCCATCGAGGCAACACCCATCGCCTACGCCATCGGTATTATTGAAAACGCCAAGAAGTGTGCCGCTCTGATTGAAGGCGCGGAGCCCGAAGATATTCTGGCGACCGACGCCCGCCTGCTGCCCCTCGCCAAGACCAATACGCCGAAGCTGCCGTTCGAACAAATTGATGTTCTAGTGGTAGAAAATATTGGCAAAAATATTTCTGGCACCGGCATGGATACCGGCGTCGTCGGGCGGGCCGATATTCGTGGCCGCCCGAGCAACGACAATCCACTGATCCATAAATTAGCGGTGCTTGGCCTGACGCCTGAAACCCATGGCAATGGCCTCGGAATGGGAATCGCCGACTTTACCACCCAGGAGGTCGCAAATTCTCTCGACCTCTATGCCATGTATATGAATTCCTGCACTTCGACATTTACCGAGCGAGTGCGCCTGCCCATTATTCTCGCCGACCAGAAAGAAGCGATCCAGGCGGCGGTTGCCACCTGCTGGCGCTTGCAAGGAAGCGAGGCCAGGCTATGTATTATCCGCTCAACATTGCATCTCGATCAAATTCTACTGTCCAAAGAATTGGCTGACGAACTAGGTGAGCGTGGCGAAATCATCGGTTTGCCGCGCGCCATTGAGTTTGATAGTGAGGGCCGCCTGCTCACCCGCTGCCCGCAATAACCCGTACGACGGAGAGCTCGAAAAATGGTTGATAAAACTCTAATTGACCAGGCCGGCTTGGAAAAATAGGTGTTCCAATGGCAAGAAAAGCGAGACCACGAAAACCGGGTATACCCGGTTTTCGTTTTTTGTTGAATAGGTGCTGCTTCCTTTTCTGGTCATTTTCTTTTTTTACCTCCTCACCGAATCATGACAGTTTTTGAAGAACCTCAAAACCTTCAAATTTAGGGGAGCCTATATACATGAATGGGCTCGGCTTGGCCCCCTGATGCGCCTTTTTAAAAGCATCAGATTTGGTCCAGCTCTCGAAAGCTTTATGTGAGGCCCAGATGGAGTGAGACGAATAAAGCCGGTGATCTTCTCTTTCCGGCCCTTTGAGAAGGTTAAATTCAATAAAGCCAGGCACTCCCTTCAGATGGGAATCTCGATTGAGCCATAATTCTTCGAAATCGCCCTCACGGCCAAGCGTTACCTGGAACCTGTTCATTGCAATAAACATTTGTTCGCCACTCCCCTAATTACGTTTGCAGGCTTTTGGCCCAATCCCGGTTGTCCATCCAGATAGTCACTAAGACGCCATTGACTAAGCTAACTGCCATGTCGGCACCGAATTCGCCGGTCTTAACAGCAATATTTCCAGTCGCTATGAGACGGCATAAATATACATAGAGTCCACGACCGGCCTTCAGCTTGGCTTTAAGTCAACGACTATCGGCGAGCACCACCGAGGTCTCGATCTGGCGTTCAGGAATGGTCCAATACGTTCGCAGTAAGTGCTCTTTCTCAGCCCTGCTGGCCACCTGAAAGCCGTTCTTTTGATAAAACTTGATAGCCCAATCAGCGGCGGCCCAGGTGCCGATCAAGAGAGGTCCCACCGCCAGCCCCCGACAGTTTTTCAGCAACGCGGCGCCAATCCCCTGGCCCTGGGCGGATGGATCAACATAGGCGTGGCGGATCAAGGTCATGTCCTTCACCTCCTGCACACCCATCACACCTTTGACTATACCTGTTTCCACAAACACCTGGAAGCGTATGCCGGTGGCGATCTCATGGGCAAGCTCGTGCGTTGGCATATAGGGCTCTTTCCAGAGATCCGGCGGAATGATGCCCCGATAGACCTCGGCGGCGGCATTAATAATCGACAAAATCGCCTGAAAATCGACCTCATGCGCGGCACGTATCATGACCACCGCCTTAACCTATTAATTATCCGCCCACTAACCCCCGTAGAAGACGTTGTCGCCAGCACATAGATTCTGCAAGAAACCATGCGTAAGGCTGTTTTTCTCGTTGCCTCGTCCATTTTCTGGCTCCCTGCTGTGACAAAGATATAGCCCAGCCCTGGCCATAAGCTCAATGTGCAATAACAACACCTTGAGAAATGGCTCTGTTCGCCAGCCGCCCCACAGCCTATATTCCGGTCAGAAAAAAATAGCACGGCGGGCGACTGATGCAGGATTTGACGGGCAAAGTGGTGTGGGTAATTGGCGCGGGAACCGGCATCGGTGCCTCAGGAGCGGAATTGCTGGCGGGCACCGGCGCGCGGGTGATTCTCTCTGGACGCCGCTCGGAGCCGATCACGAAAATAGCGGCCAGTATACAGGCTGCCGGCGGCGAGGCCTATACCGAGCAGCTTGATATTGCTGACGGCCCCGCCGTGGCGGCACTCGGCGAGGCGCTGATTGAACGGTTTGGAAGAATAGACATCATGCTCAATAGCGCTGGCGTTAATGTGCCAAACCGCGAATGGGCCAATTACGAAGCGACGAGCTGGGACGCCCTGATTGATATCGATATCAAGGGCGCGCTCTATTGTATGGCGGCGGTGCTGCCGCAAATGCGGCGCCAGCGCGACGGACTGATTATCAATATCTCCTCCTGGGCCGGACGCTATGATTCAGCCATTGGCGGCGTCGCCTACACCGCCGCCAAGCGCGCGATGCTGGCAATGACTACCAACGTAAACATGGAGGATGGCCGCCACGGTATTCGCGCCTGTGCCATCTGCCCGGCTGAAGTGGCGACACCGCTGATCGACAAGCGCGCCCAACCAGTGCCCAAGGCGGTCAAAGCGCGCATGCTGAAACCGATCGACCTTGGCGAGACAATCCTGTTCGTCGCCCGCATGCCAGTCAGCGTTTGCGTCAATGAAATTCTTATAAGTCCGACCTGGAACCGCGCCTATGTCGGCAATGACGAGCCTGAACTAATAGGTACCACACCTTAATGCCCAGCCTTTCCGACCTCGGCGCCAAAGCGCTGCATTGCCTGCCACCGGAAACGGCGCATGGCATGGCGCTCGGCCTGTTGCGCCGAGGCCTTGCCCCCGCCGCCTGCCACGCGCCGTCGGCTTCGCTGCAGCGCGAATTATTTGGCCTGAACTTCGCTTCACCGCTTGGCCTTGCGGCAGGCTTTGATAAAGACGCGGTGGCGCTAAAAGGGCTGTATCGTCTAGGCTTTGGTTTTGTAGAAGCCGGCACGGTAACGCCGCGCCCGCAAACCGGAAACCCGCGCCCACGCCTGTTTCGCCTTACCGCCGACGGCGCGTTAATCAATCGCATGGGCTTCAATGGCAGCGGTCTTGCTGTGTTTTCTCGCAATGTTGCGCGCACCCGCAAACGCGGCCTCGCCGGACCGCTTGGCATTAATATCGGTGCCAACCGCGACAGCAATGACAAGGCTGAGGATTACGTCACCTGCCTGAAGCGCCTGGCGCCACTTGCCGACTACATTACTCTCAACTTGTCTTCGCCCAACACTCCGGGCCTGCGCTCGCTGCAAGAGGGCGCGGCACTGAAGGACCTGCTTGGGCGCATGGCTGAAACTGCCGCCAGTTTGGAGAAGCCGGTACCGCTGCTACTCAAGCTCGCCCCCGAACTGAAGGGCGCGGCCCTGGCTGAGAGCGTGCGTGCCGCGTTCGAATTCAGCCTCGCTGGCCTGATCCTCTGCAATACCACGACAGCCCGCCCGCAAAGCCTGCGCTCGCAGGCGAAAGGCGAGCAAGGCGGCCTTAGCGGTGCGCCGCTCACCGCGCCGGCGCTTCAAATGATGCGCGAGGTTTATAGCCTGAGCGAAGGTCGCCTGCCATTGATCGGTGTCGGCGGTATTGCTTCCGCCGAGGACGCCTATGCCCGCATTCGCGCCGGCGCCTCTTTGCTACAAATTTATACCGGCTTCATTTGTTACGGCACGCGCCTGATCGATGAAATTACCATGGGCCTGGCGATACGCCTGAAAGCGGATGGCTTCGCACATATCCATGAGGCCGTTGGAGCGGACACATGAGGCTCTCCTTAAGCGCCTTGCCCGGGCTGATTTGCGTCGTACGTCTGGATGCAGACGCGGCGGTGCCATCCTGGTTTTCTCTGGCGGCGCCACTTGCCGTAGCCTGCCGCACGGTGGATGAATTATCGTTACTCTGCCCGCAGCAGGATGTGCCGATAGAAGTAAGGGCCGAAAGGGATTTACGCGCCTTCAAAGTAGCCGGACCACTCGATTTTTCTCAAACGGGCATCCTCGCCGCCATCGCCATCCCACTCGCCAAAGCGGAAATCCCTATTTTTACTACGTCTACCTTTGAAACAGATTACGTGCTCGTTCCCGCCAACCGCTTCGAAAACGCGACGCAAATTCTTGCGGCAAAATTCGACGTCTTAACCTAATTTCTTTTATCATCAGCCCAATACGCTCCACACCGAAAATATCGTCGATAAGTAAACAAGATACTTAATTATAGCTTCGGCAATTTTTTCTTTTGGGGCTGTAATATTTTTTGACTGCGATGGTTTTACCGTAGCGAAGGGCATTTTTAATCGATTGCGCAATAATTAAGCGAAATGTTCTACGTGGCTTCGATCTCCTGACAAATTTGCGCGGCGGCCTGGGCTGGGTTGTCAGCGCCGGTGATTGGCCGGCCAATCACTAACGCGCTGGCGCCGGCGCGTACTGCCTCTCCCGGTGTCATGACGCGTTTTTGATCGCCCGTACTACTGCTTCCAGGGCGGATTCCGGGCACGACGATATCAAACCCTTCACCGCAGGCTGCACGAATCGCGGTGATCTCGTGCGGGCTGGAGACGATGCCATCAATCTCGGCGCGGCGCGCCAACTCGGCTAGGCGAACCACCTGCTCGCTGGAAGTACCAGCTATACCCATTTGCCCCAGATCATCCTCGTCCAAACTGGTCAATACCGTGACTGCAAGCAAGCGGGGCGGCGCCAATGATAGACGCGCGGCTTCCTCATGGGCGGTCAAGCGGGCAACACGCATCATCTCTTCTCCACCGCCGGCATGAAGGGTCAGATAATAGGGCGCCAAGGGGATCAGACTGCGAATGGCGCCGGTCACGGTGTTGGGGATGTCATGCAGCTTCACATCGAGGAAGATCGGCACGCCGAACCTGGCGATTTCTGCAATGCCTTTCGGCCCCTGGGCACAGAAAAATTCGAGGCCAAGTTTGAGGCCATCCACCGCGCCGCCAATGGATTGAGCCAGGCTGCGCACTTTATCGAGATCGGCGCTGTCTAGGGCGCAGAACACTCGTGTCTTATTGTCTGTTGCGTTCATCATTTGGCTAGATTATTCAGTGTTGTCATGAGCGACAATGCTTCTCATATCACGGCACGCGCATTATTGGACGCTGGTGCCTTTTTAATCCGGCCAAACGAGCCGTTCCGGCTTACTTCAGGCCTACTCGCGCCCTTCTACATTAATTGCCGCCTTATTCTTGGCCACGCCAAGGCGCGCGCCGATATCGCCGATGCGCTAGCCGAGGATGTTGGTAACCAGGGGGCGGATATTGTCGCCGGCGGCGTGACCGCCGGTGTACCCTTTGCCACCATGGTCGCCGACCGACTTGGCCTACCGCTCGCCTATATTCGCCCGCAACCGAAAAGCCATGGGACCGGCGGACAGGTCGAAGGCCGCGATGTGACCGGGTGCAAAGTGGTACTGGTCGAGGATCTGATTACCACAGCGACCAGCATTGTCCTCTTTACCAATGCGCTCCGCGTAGCAAATGCCACTATCGACCATGTGTCGGTAGTTTTTGCCCGTATGACCGATGCCGCCCAGCCAGCACTTGATGGTCTCGACCTCAGCCTAAACGTGCTGTGCGATTTGGAGACCCTACTCGCATTGGCCCAGGAAGAAGGTATGGCAAGTGAAGCAGCTGTCGCTGAAGTGCGCGCTTTTCTGAAAGAGCCTGGGGCCTGGTCGGCGGCGCATTAATCGCCGGCGCGGCCCTTCACGACTCCCAAAGCAGGGTCCGCACTCCACTCGATCATAGAACCATCATAGAGCCGCGCCTCGCTATTACCTAGCAATTCATTGGCAACGAACCAGCCGAGCGACGCCATATGGCCAGTATTGCAAAAACAGTTGGTCGGCCCCGCCGCCGCCACATTCATTTCGGCAAATAATGCTACCAGCGTCGCTGTTGTTTTGAAGACGCCGCCCTGGGTTAGGTGCGTCAGCGGCAGATTTTGCGCCCCCGCAATGGTACCCCACTCTGGCTGCTATATTGGCTCTCGGGCCGAAGATCGAGCAATGGCTCACCAAGTTGCTGGGCGTTGATGACATCTTCTTTACTGGTAATCAGGGCAGAGCGGAATGCGGCCTTGAATTAGGCTATTTCAGCTCGCTCCGTGCCGCTTTGAATTGGTGCATCCAACAGTGCGCGGTGGGCCATCATGCCACCATCCAATTTGGACACCGCGTCATGGCCGAGCACCTTGAAGGTCCAATAAATCGGCGCCGCGCTAGCCATCTCAACGGCGCTTAAACCACGTGCAACAATTACCACATGGCTGGTATTGCTGATGCCGAGACCACCCACCAGCTTCTCCAGATCAGTCACGGGCGGCAGCATGCCTGGGATGCCATCATCTCCCCGGATGCGCCAGCCGGCATTGAAATAATCGCTGAACACAGCTCCGGGAATATGCCCTTTAGTAAAATCAGCGCCGCCACCGGCACGAATATCAAGGAAGCGGATATTGTCGCGACCAATCTGCGCCAACGCCCACGCGGCATCAACCAGCACGCTACCGCTAGTCGCAGCGGAAGCCGGTATAACGGGCGCGGCAAGCATTAGCACGATCAGAAATACAGCGCGCAGGGTAGATCGTTTCAGCGTTTTTATCGGCATGACTTAATTTATCCTGATAGAATTTATTAAATCGACAAAACCATGTGTACGCCCACAAAAGAAACTTACCCAGGAGAGAACTTCATGTCCCGCCGATATATTACCAAATCCGGTGGTTCCGCGAACACACTGCTTGTCGCCATCGGTATCGCGGAGTCATCGCCCGCATTGGCAAGCAATATCTTTGTGCTATCACCGTCGTTACCACAGATTATCAGCCTGTAAGTCGCTCAGAAGGAAGAGTCGGCGCTGGCGCAATATCTCAAAGATGCGGTAAAGACTGCCAAAGCGGATGCATCAGCCCTGGTGGCGACGGGAAGAATGACAAGCAGAAAAAGGATAAGAAAAGCAAGAAAGATAAAAAGCGCAACAAGGATTGAGACACATCAGAGCACACACAAAAAACCGGCCCATGACGGGCCGGTTTCGTTGCTTCTTTAAAGGTCACACTCACCAGATAACAGCGGTACGCACGCCTTTTCCCTCCGCTATCATTAGGCTGCTTCCGAGGATTCGTCGTCTGTATTGAACTGACCGGCTTCGGTCGAATCCGCCATGGCTGTGGTTGAGGATTGGCCGCCGGTGATCGCTAGGCTGACTGCATCGAAATAGCTCGTACCCGCTTCGCGCTGATGGCGGGTCGCGGTATAGCCCTTACTCTCCGAATCAAACTCAGCCTGCTGCAATTCCGAATATGCTGCCATGCCGCGCTTGCCATAATCTTGTGCCAGCTCAAACATGCCGTGGTTGAGGCTGTGGAAACCAGCCAGAGTGACGAACTGGAATTTATAACCCATGGCACCGAGCTCCTTCTGGAAGCGGGCTATATCGACCTCATCTAGATTGGCACGCCAGTTGAAGGAGGGTGAGCAATTGTAGGAGAGCAGCTTGCTGGGGAATTTCCTGTGAATAGCCTCAGCAAAGGTTTTCGCCTGCTCCAGATTGGGGCGTGAGGTTTCCATCCAGAGAAGATCGGCATGCGGTGCATAAGCCAGGCTACGCGCAATGCAACGCGCCATACCCTCATCATCGCGGAGACGATGGAAGCCTTCCGCCGTGCGCTCGCCGGTGATAAAGGGTCGATCGCGCTCGTCCACATCGCTGGTCAACAACTGGGCGCTGTCAGCATCGGTACGGCAAACCACCAGGGTCGCCACGCCGCTGACATCCGCTGCGAGACGGGCTGCGCTCAGGTTGCGGATGTGGGCTGCTGTAGGGATCAACACCTTACCGCCCATATGGCCGCACTTTTTCTCAGACGCTAACTGATCTTCAAAATGCACACCGCCAACACCGGCCTCGACATAGCCCTTCATGATTTCAAAGGCGTTAAGCGGACCGCCGAAACCGGCCTCGGCATCGGCCACGATGGGAGCGAACCAATCAATATCGCCACCCTCACCATTGAGCCGTTCCATATGTTGGACTTGATCAGCTCGTTGCAACGCCTTGTTGATACGCCGCGCCAAAGCCGGACCGCTATCCGCCGGATAGAGACTTTGATCAGGATAGGTTTGGCCCGCGCCGTTAGCGTCAGCGGCAACCTGCCAGCCGGAGAGATAGATCGACTTCAGCCCGGCACGTACCATCTGCACCGCCTGACCGCCGGTCATGGCGCCAAGTGCCGCGACATGATGTTCGTTATTGACCAAATCCCACAAACGATTGGCCGCATGCTCGGCCAAGGAATGTTTAATCTCGATCGAGCCCCTGAGGCGAGTAACTTCGGCGGCAGTATAATTGCGTTCAATACCGTCAAACCGGCCTTCGGGCGCGCTCGGAACCAGTTTTTCGAATGTGGAATCAGTCATCTTCTTCTCCTCAGCTAGTCGGCTCTTGCTTCGCCTTCGTCGAGAAGGCCGTAAGCCGGCAGTGTCAAAAATTCTTCGAAATCGTCGGACGTCGATAAATCAGCAAAGAGTGCGATGGCTTCTTCAAAACGGCCGCCGAAAAAGCGCTCATCGCCAAGCTCGGTTTGAAGGCCAGCGGTTTCTTCGCTCAACAGGGTGTCGAACAGGGCGCGATCAATCACCCGGCCATCATCAAGCTTGGCGCCGTGCTTCAGCCATTGCCACACCTGGGCACGGCTGATCTCAGCGGTTGCCGCATCTTCCATTAAATTGTAAAGCGGCACGCAGCCCTGCCCGCGCAGCCAGGATTCAATATATTGAATACCGACGCTGATATTCCCTCTAAAGCCCGCTTCGGTGATCTTGCCGGTCGGTACTTCCAGGAGATCGCCTTCAGTCACCACCAGATTGCCGTGTGTACGGCTTACCTGATTGGCTTCGGGCATTAGCCGGTCGAACACTTCCATCGCCACTGGCACCTGGCCGGGATGGGCGACCCATGTGCCGTCATGGCCATCCCCGGCCTCACGCTCTTTATCGCCGCGCACTTTGGCGGTGGCGGCGTCATTGGCCTCGGCATCACCCTTGATCGGGATTTGCGCCGCCATGCCGCCCATGGCATGGGCGCCGCGACGGTGACAGGTTTGGATCAGCAAGCGGCTATAGGAGCGCATCAATGGCTGAGTCATGCCGACATCACCGCGATCCGGCAGTACCATATCGCGACGGTTACGGAATTTCTTGATGACGCTGAAGATATAATCCCAGCGCCCGCAATTGAGGCCGACGATGTGCTCGCGCAATTCGTAGAGAATTTCGTCCATTTCAAAGGCGGCGGTAATCGTCTCAATCAGCACGGTTACTTTGATGCTACCGGTCGGTACACCAAGGGTTTGCTGAGCGTGCAGGAACACCTCGTTCCAAAGACGCGCCTCAAGATGGTTTTCCAGCTTCGGCAAATAAAAATAGGGGCCGGTACCGCGCGCCAGTAATTCCTTGGCATTGTGAAAGAAGAACAGGCCGAAATCGACCAGGCCGGCAGAGGCGGGCTGACCGTCAACGAGAATATGCCCTTCTTCCAAATGCCAGCCTCGCGGCCGCACAATCAAAGTGGCAGTGTTATCCCCGAGCACATAATCCTTGCCTGATTTGGGATCGGTAAAGGCAATATCGCCGCGCGATGCATCGCGCATGTTGACCTGACCGCTGATCATCAACTGCCAGGTTGGGGCGGCGGAATCTTCAAAATCGGCCATGAACATGCGAGCGCCGCTATTGAGCGCGTTGATAACCATCTTGCGATCCACTGGGCCGGTGATCTCAACGCGGCGGTCCTGCAAATCAGCAGGCGTGCCGGCGATTTTCCATTCTCCGGCGCGGACATTCTTGGTCTCGGCCAGGAAGTGCGGGTTCTCGCCGCCATCAATGCGCTTCTGGAATTCCGCGCGAGCAGCAATACGGCTCTTACGCTCGGCACCAAAGCGGCGCTCCAATAAAGCAACGAAATGCAACGCCTCGGGTGTGAGGATTTCCTCAAAACCCGGGGCCAGTTCGCCCGTAATCTTTATGCCCGCTGTAAAGTCCATTTCATTTCCATCTTTTCCATCGCTATACAGCATCGTATAATTCCTTTCTATACCGCGCTGCAAACAAAACAGACATACTGCCGATGCAACGTTGGTGTCCATAACTTATTGATATTATTTATGTATTTATGTATTGCTTAGGATGTTATCAAAAGTAAATTTGTAAATCTTGTAAATTTTTCTGCGCTGCGGAATAATGCTTAACAGCAATAGATAAACGTACTTAGTCAGCGGTAGGAGTAAGGCGATGGCAGAGCGCAAAATGATGGTCGGACCACGCGTGCGACGGATGCGGTTGGAGCGCGGCCTCACGCAAAAGCAAATGGCCGAAGAACTTGGTATTTCAACAAGTTATCTAAATCTCATTGAGCGTAATCAGCGCCCAGTCACGGTGCAGTTTCTGCTCAAGCTCGGCCAATCCTATGACATCGACCTACAGCGCTTCGCGGTCGATGATGAAGCACGTGTCGCAGCGCTGCTGAAGGAAGTATTTGGCGATCCGCTATTCGCAAGGAGCGGCCTTACTCACCAGGATATCCAGGATATGGCAGCAGCCAGCCCCATGGGTGGCGAGGCTGTTTTTGCACTTTTCCGTGCCTACCGCGAGCTTGTCGATAATGCGCTAAATATGGCTGAGGGCCTGAGCGACACTGATAAGCTCGGTGGGCCGGCTGCACTCCGCCTTGCCGGCGAGGAAATGCAGGATTTTATCCAGGCGCGCGACAATTATTTTCCTGCTCTTGAAGACGCCGCCGATCAATTGTGGCGCGAGGCCAAGCTCGACAAGGAAGCACTCTACGAATCCTTGCGCGCTCATCTTCTCAATGCGCACAGCATCAAGGTGCGCGTTCTGCCGTTTGATGTGATGGAAGATACGCTACGCCGTTATGACCGCCATGGCCGACGAGTTATACTATCAGAAATTCTCTCAGCTGAGAGCCGTACCTATCAGCTTGCCTATCAGATTGCGCTCTTGGATCGGGCGGAATTGATTGATGAGATCGTCAATAGTTCCGGGTTGGAAGGCGGTGAGACACGGCGCCTACTGCGCATTGGTCTGGCCAATTATATGGCCGGAGCTGTGATCATGCCCTATACGCGGTTCCATGAAGCCGTAAAGTCGCTACGCTACGACATTGATTTGCTAGCGCAGCGCTTCGGCGCCGGCTATGAGCAGGTATGCAACCGCCTAACCAACCTAAAGCGCACCGGTGACAAGGGCGTGCCGCTGTTTCTGGTGCGTATAGATTGCGCCGGCAATGTCTCGCGCCGTCTCAGCGCCAACGGCTTTCATTTTGCCCGCTTCGGCGGCCTGTGCCCGCGCTGGGGGGTGCACCGCGCCTTTCGCACGCCGGGCGAAACGCGCACCGAATTTGTACAGATGCCGGATGGCGCTACGTTCTTCAGCGTCGCCCGTCTGGTTGCCCGGCCAGGCGGTGGCCACCGCGTGCCGGCGCAGCAATTCGTCGTCGCCATCGGCTGCGAGGCTAGCCATGCCGGACAAATGGTCTATGCCGATGGCCAGCTGCCAGCGGACAAGGATGCTGCGCTCAAGATCGGTGTCAATTGCCGCCTGTGCAACCGCCTGGAATGTAATCGCCGGGCCTATCCACCGCTCAACCGGCGCCTGGTGGTCGACGAAAACCATCTGGGTCTTGCGCCGTATTTTTTCACTTGAGCCCCTCGCAGGCGCATATTTCTTCACTTGGGTCGCCACCTGGGGGTATGGTGGAAAAATTATAATTTAAAAATATAGAACAAAAATATGAGCCAGGAATTACTTCCGCCACAATTAATCACCAATGCACGCATGCTCTATTTCAGCTGGGTGCCGGCTGACCCTGCCGCCTGCGCCGCGCTCCTCCCCACCGGCCTGACCCCGGCGCAAGACAAAGCCATCTATATCAATCAATATTGCGTTGATACCGAAGCCCAGACCTCCCATTTTGGTGCCTATACGCTGACCTATATGGGCCTCAATCTCGATGGCCTGGACATTGATGCAGAAACACCTGGGCGCTTCTGGACCCATTATTTCAATTCCAATCCCGGCATGCGTAGCTATGCCGCCCAGCGCGGGATCCCCGCTGAAACGGGCAAGACCGAGCTTGACATCACTGGCGGCATCCTCACCGCCAACACCTATTTAGGCGACGGCACATTGCTGTTCCGTACTAAAGTGCGGCTCTCTGAAAAAATCGGTGAATCGGTGCGTGGCCACCTACGCTATATCACCGAGCTCAATGGGGCTATGGAAAGCGGGCGCTATGCCTATGCGGGAAATATTGTCGATGAGTTTAAAGTTGAGAGCCTAGAATTCTTGGCCCCAGATCATCCGAGCTATGCCCTGCGCCCGGCCGATCCGCTTGAAATCACCTTCGGTTTTTATTCGCCTGCTTCGTCCTTCTGCTACCCCGGCGGCGTCGAGCCCCTAGAGGGCTAGCATATAACTCAAACAGGTAAAATCACCTGCTGAATTGTTGTTAGTTCCTGATTTGCTTCAATTTTAAAGAGCTAGAGAATTTCGGGCGAGCGCATGCGAGCGTGACATGCGCTAGCGTGAGTTGCACAAGATATGGGTGCGGTACTTGCATTCACCCAACAATTCACGCTCGCGCTGCTGGAAGGACCAGGCGCGTACATCCTCATATGTGGCGTAGGAGTGATCGACGAGAAAATCGATCGCATCGATCAGCTCTTCACGCCGTACCACGCCTTCAGTGGCAAACAGGGCATAGCGCTCGGCTGAGCTAATGAACCAGCTGCGCGGATCCAACAAACTATTGACGCCGATGCCGATGGCATCGCGCATCGTGGTCGGGCCGAACAGCGGCAGCACCAAATAGATTCCATCGCCCACACCATAATAATGCAGGGTCTGACCAAAATCGGCATCATGCCCTTCCAGGCCGAGATCAGCGGCTACATCGAACAGTCCCAACACGCCGGAGGTGCTGTTGATGGCAAAGCGGGAAAAGGTCGTGGCGGCGCGGCGAAAGCGGAATTGCAGCAGATCATTGGCAAAGGTAATCGGCAAGGAAAGGTTATCGAAGGCGCGCCCCAGCGCATGTCGCAAGCCAGCCGGCGCTATATAGCGGTAGCCCCGCGCCAGCGGCTCAAAGATAATAAAATCCAGCCCGCCATTGGTATACAAAAAAATCTTGTTGACCAGCTCAAGCGGATCTTTATCGGCATACCCATCGATCCCGCCTTCCTTTATGAGGACCGGCCACTCCGCTGGGCGCTCATCCAGCGATGCTGATAGCGCCGCGACGCCCATCGGGAGCGCGCGTAGCGTACCGGCAAAGCCCGGGAACATGCCGCTGACCAGCGTATTCAGGCTAACGAGTGATTCGGGCGCCTGGCGGTGAGCCTCCTGCATGATCAACTTAAACAAGTCCGGGCGCTGGTTGATAGCCGTAATTACCGCCGCTTCCAACTGCCGATTGGCGCCTTGGCGGCGCTCATCGATAAAATCGCTCAGCGCCACCTGATGCTGGCGGCCTTGCTCCGCCGCCATGCTGATACGCTGGGCCAGCTCCTGTGGCAATGACTGCGCCAATGCGCTAACCTCAATGGCCGACGCCAGGAACAGTAAGGCAAGGGCGAACAGGGCAGCAAGATATTTAGGCATCTTCACCGACCTCCAAAGCAAGGCGAAAAACGTCCGGATCCACATTGCCGCCGGATGCAACCACCACAACGGTCTTGCCCTCTATATCCAATTCACCATTCAGCACCGCAGCCAAAGCAACAGCGCCGCCCGGCTCAATCACCAGTTTAAGGTGATAAAAAGCTGTGGCCATGGCACGCAACACTGCGCCGTCATCAGCCGTCACCCCACCCCGCACGCGACCGCTATTGATCGCGAAAGTAAGCTCACCCGGCGTATTGGACAGCAGCGCATCACACAAAGAAGGAGCGCTCATATCCAGCACCTCCTGGCGCACACCCGCGATAAGGGAACGGGCGTGATCATCATAACCCTCGGGCTCAGCCGTATAGAGCGCAGCCTCCGGTATTTCAGCGCTGATCGCCAACGCACAACCAGCCGTCAGGCCCCCGCCACCAGCCGGCACAACGACAAAATCCGGCGCGATCCGGCGCACTCGGCACTCCGCCGCGATCTCCAACCCCACCGTGCCTTGCCCGGCAATAACATTGAACTCCTCATAGGGCCGGACTAGCGTTGCGCCCTTTTCTTCGGCGATGCGCTCGGCTAATTCCTCGCGGTTTTCGCGCCCCCGGTCATAGCGAATAATATCGGCGCCGTAGCGTTTGGTGCCAGTAACTTTAACTTCCGGCGCATTCCCAGGCATGACGATGGTCGCCGGGATATCGTGTAGATGCGCCGCCGCCGCGACAGCCTGAGCGTGATTACCCGATGAATACGCAACCACGCCATACAAGCGCTCTGCCGGATCGATTTGGCTAATGCAATTAAAGGCGCCACGAAACTTAAATGAGCCAGTACGTTGCAGCGGCTCTGCCTTGATCAGCAGACGTGCACCCGTGCGCTCGTTAAGCCAGGATGATTCGAGCAATGGCGTACGTACAGCATAGCCGGTGAGGTGCTCCGCCGCCACGCAAACATCGGCATATTTAGGCAATGCCCACGATTTACGATCAGCGGGGATCATTCCAGTTCCTGAAGTTCCAAGTGATCGCCGATGACTAATATACGCGCCTTGGCGATGATTTTAGCGCCGGTGACATCCTCGCCGATATAGGTAAAATCGGAGGCCTGGGATATAGACATCGGCATCAACAACTCGCTCTCCTGCTTCAGAACGCCATCGGGCTCGCCAAGATATTCGAGCGGCGCCGAGATGCAGCCGCCACTACTGTAACAAACCTGACCATGCCTGATCTTGGCGCCGCTTCCGCCATGATCGTGAAACTCACGAGTATAGATGAACTGACCATAGTGCCCAGCCTCTTCAAATTTGACGTTCGAAATTTTGAGTTCAATCGTTTTCTTGGGCGGCTCTTCCGCCGCCGTCACAAACGGCAGCAGCACCAACGCCAACATTACGACCAGCACAGTCGTTCCAAATTTTTGCAGCACTCCCAGCTTCACCATTATATCAGCCCCTCTTCCCCGCTTGCGCAGAACCGGACAAAAGGTACACGCCCACAAGCCAGGCGCCAAGGGTAGGGCGCTTGCTCAGTATCCGGCAAATAGCCAATGATTTCGACGCGCTCAGCAATGAGCTGCCAAATCTGCTACGATAATAAGATCATCCGAATCCGGCGCCACGCATCGGCTGGCCAATACCCGCGGCGACACACCGCGTGCCAAATCCCGCTCTAGGCTATCGGCGAGCACACGCGTGCCCAGCTGCCAGCGATAAACCTGGGCACCTTCGAGCACGCGCTGCACGTAATTTCTGGTTTCAGGGATAGAGATCATTTCGATCCAATCGACTAGATCAACCCCCGAATCATGCCGGGGATCGCCATTGTTGCGTAGCCAACGACGTACGTTCGATGGTCCGGCATTATAGGCGGCAAGAGCAAGGACATAGGAGCCATCATATTTCTCGATCAGATCGGCCAAATAGGCGCTGCCCAATTTCACATTATAGACAGCGTTGGTGAGTTTGCTCTTTGCATAGGGCAGGCGCAGCCGGCGCGATACCACTCGCGCTGTGGCGGGCATGAGCTGCATCAGGCCGCGCGCACCGGCATGGCTTTTCGCTCTCTTGTCGAATAAGCTTTCCTGGCGGGTAAGGGCGAGAACGAGCGCATGCTCAAGCACATTATTCTCATAGGCGAAGGGTATATTGACGAGCGGAAAAATATGCGCGTCCGAGACATAGCCATCGCGCGTCGCCTGCTTGGCTGCGCGGATCGCCATATCGTGACGCCCGAGGCTATGGGCAAATTCTGAAATTAATGTATGGTCCGCCGGACCTTTGGCAATCTCCACCAAGCGGCGGGAGAAGACGCTGGCCAATCTATCCTCACCGAGAAAATTCAACAGACGGATCACCGCAAACAACTTATGCCCATCTAGGGTCAACGGCTTGGCCGAATCGGCGCCAAGCGATCGCCTAGTAAACGGCAGCGCCATAGACTGTCCGCCATTTCGTGCCGCAGCCAACTGGCCGTAATAGGTACCAGGATATTTTACCGCCTGAGCATACCATAAAGCAGCCCCCTCCGGATCCTCCATGGCCGCTGCTGTTCGCCCAGCCCAATAGGCGGCACGGGCTCGGCTTATTGGCATGAACACCGCATCATAGAGACGGGTGAAATGCTCGAAAGCGACTTCTTTCTCATCGAGAAAGCGAAGCGCGATCCAGCCGGCCAACCATTCCGCTTCAGCAAAGCTTGAGCTTTCAATCTGGCCATGCTGGCTGGCCAGGCGGTAGGCATCCGTGACACTGCCCCGGTTGAGAGATTTTCGCGCCTGCAGCACACGCTCGCGCCACCATAATTTGGGCACACTCAAATCTTTGGGTGCGGCGAACAATATCTCGCGCGCACCATCATCACGGCCCTTGTGCCGACGCCAGCGCAGGCGCTCATACATCAGACCCGCCGTTGCCACCAATTCAGGTGGTACGCGCGAGATTGCTGCATCAACCCCACCGGCAAAAGCGTGCAACGCCATGCGCGCCTGGGCTAATGCCTGCTGCCCTTTATCCACATAGCGGAACATAAGCCGCGCATCGTGCTGGTGATTGTCCCACACCAGTCGGTCAAGGCGCGCCACATGATCCTCTTTACGCAGCAGCTTTTTATAGCGCTGGTAGATAATCTTTAAATCCTCGCTAGAAAAATTATCTTCTACCCAGGCGTAACGCACGAATTTCTCGGCTCGCGCTACATCGCCCTCAGCCAGCAGCGCGTCAGCAAAGCGCAGACGCCCATCGCGGCTAACCGGATCACGCCAACGGAACCAGGCAAGAACGGTCTTATTTTTGACATCGCTCAGCATCGCTGTCTCGGCACTGGCCTCAAGCGCGCGCTGGCGCGGCCAATCCGGATTGGCCGCGATGAAGGCGGATATATCGGTAAAGGAAACGTAATTATAGGCGCGCGAATAATCCATCCAGCGCAGCACTTCCGCGCCCAGCGAGTCACGCGCCTTGGCCGCGATACGGTGGGCGGCGGACCAACGACCGCTCCCGGCTTCCTTGAATGCACTCTTATATAATTTGGTGTCCGTGCCGGATACCGGCGGCGGCAAAAAAATTTCGGCCGCCGCATGGTTTGCACGCAAACCGACCGACCACAGGATGACTAGCGCCAAAATTATCGGCAAAAAAATACGCACAAAGGCCCTTCCATCATTTAAGAACAAGCCACGCGCGATTTTAGGCGCAGCCTCCAGGTGGCTGCAAGCGGGTTGTGCTGACCTTGTCGTTTGCTGAACGGCAAATTATGCTTTGTAAAATTTTAACAAATTGAGTACGGAGAGCGCGATGTTGGAAGGATATTGCACGGCCCTGATAACGCCGATGCGTGACGGTGAGGTCGATGACGAGGCATTTCGTGCATTTGTCGAGTGGCAAATCACTGAAGGTGCATCAGGATTATTGCCATGCGGCACAACCGGCGAATCACCCACTCTCAGCCATTCTGAACATAAGCGCATCACTGAAATATGTATTGAGGTCGCCAATGGGCGGGTACCGGTCTTAGCCGGCACCGGTTCCAACAGCACAGCCGAAGCCATTGAGCTCACACGCCACGCCAAGGAAGCTGGTGCTGATGCAGCGCTGCTAGTCATGCCTTATTATAACAAGCCGAGCCAGGAAGGCATGTATCAGCATTTCAAGGCGGTGCAGGATGCGGTAGCCATACCACAATATATATACAACATCCCCGGGCGCAGCGTCGTCGATATGTCGGTTGAGACTATGGCCCGCCTAGCAAAATTGCCTAATATCATCGGCGTGAAAGACGCTACCGCCGATCTCACCCGCCCGACCTTGACGCGCGTCGCCATCCCAGGTGATTTCAACCAGATGTCGGGCGAAGACGGTACGGCGATCGGCTATTTTGCCCAGGGCGGCCATGGCTGTATCTCGGTATCGTCGAATGTGGCGCCGCGCGCCTGCGCCGAATTTTATGCTGCCTGGAAGGCCCGAGATGTCGCTAAAGCGCTCAAATTGCACACCCGCCTAATGCCGTTGCACGATGTGCTGTTCTGCGAATCCAATCCAATACCGGTTAAATATGCCGCTCACCTGCTCGGCAAATGCCGCACTGACATGCGCCTGCCCATGTGCCAGCCATCAACCGAAAGTAAACAGCGCATTAAAGCGACATTACGCGACCTCGCTTTGTTGAGCGATTAGGCAATCAGATGGCCGCCAAGACAACACAAAGTGACGGCCATACGATCGTTGCTAAGAATCGCAAGGCTTGGCACAATTATCATATCTCCGATAAATTCGAAGCGGGGATAATGCTGACTGGAACGGAAGTGAAATCTCTGCGCCTAGGGCATGCCAGCATGGGGGACGCCTATGCGGTAGAGCGCGATGGTGAAATATTTCTGGTAAACGCCCATATCTCCGAATACGCCGCAGGGGGGCGCTATAATCACACCCCCCTGCGTGCCCGCAAATTGCTTCTGCGCAAGCGCGAGATCGGTAAATTGATTGGTCGTATGCGCCGCGGTGGCATGACCATGGTGCCGCTCAGCCTTTATTTTAATGAGCGCGGCCGCGCCAAAATCGAGCTCGCGCTGGCCTCAGGAAAACGCAAATACGACAAGCGTGCGGCACAAAAAGACAAAGACTGGAATCGCGATAAACAGCGATTGCTGCGCAATCGCAATCGGGACGATAGCTAGCAAATTGGCCCCCGGCTTTAAGCCATTCGCCCGCGAACTTCTAATTCATTGAAGCAAACCCATGCCGCAGGCTCTACCGCAAGCTCGGGGTTTTCTCTAACCTATCAGCCGGTGAATATCCTCAAACACATCGCAGAACATAGCCTCCGTTAAACGGCCGGTGTTGGTGTTAAGGCGTGAGCAATGATAGCTGTCGATCATCATCACCCCCTTCGCCACCTCATAGCAGGCGCGGTGGGCAAATTTATGTGCACTTATTTTACCGCCGAGGGTGCGTAATACCGCCTGATGCGCAATGCCGCCGAGCGCCAGGATAACGCACAGATTCGCCATAGCAGCAATCTCATTTTGCAAAAAAGGGCGGCAGGCTAATACCTCGGCGCCGGTCGGCTTATTTTGCGGCGGCACGCAGCGCACCGCATTAGTAATACGGCAATCTGTTAGCGTCAGGCCATCATCCGCTTCGCGGCCATAAGTACCGTCGGCAAAACCGTACTTGACCAATGTGGGATAAAGCAGATCGCCGGCAAAATCTCCGGTGAAGGGCCGCCCGGTACGGTTGGCACCCTTCATGCCAGGAGCCAATCCGGTGATCAGCAGGCGGGCACTGATCGGCCCGGTGCTCTCCACCGGCGCATTGTGCCATGTCGGCTGCTTGGCGCGGCTGGCTTCGCGATATTCAACAAGTCGTGGGCATTCCGCGCAATCGCGCGCCGGTTCAAACGGCAGAACCATGGCTAGCTCGCGTCGGCGAATGCTTCGCTATTATCGTCCGCGCTTTCCAGATAGTCGCCATCGTCATCATCTTCAGTGTAATGCTCATGCATCAGTGATGCGTCCGGGCTGTTGCGCTCATCGCCCTCGCGCCGTTGCGGCGCACGACCGATCTTTGCCTGTAGGTCCTGTAATTCGATGAAACTGTCCGCTTGGCGCCGTAATTCATCGGCTATCATGGGCGGCTGGGAGCGCACCGTGCTAACCACGGTGACACGCAGGCCCTTGCGCTGCACCGCCTCCACCAAACGGCGAAAATCTCCATCGCCGGAGAACAGCACAATATGATCAAGAACTGGCGCCATTTCGACCATATCGATTGCCAGTTCTATATCCATATTACCTTTGATTTTTTTTCGCCCCATGGAATCGGTAAATTCTTTGACCGGTTTAGTCACCATAGTATAGCCATTATAATCCAGCCAATCGACCAGTGGACGGATCGGCGAATATTCCTGTTCTTCAATCAAGGCGGTATAATAAAAGGCGCGGATCAAACGACCACTCTCGCTAAAGGCGCCGAGCAGGCATTTATAATCAATATCGAAGGACAGCGCCCGAGCGGCCGCGTATAGATTTGAGCCGTCGATGAACAGACCAACACGTTCGTCCGAGTAAAACATAGGCATAAAAATAAACCTAATTTGGTTAAATATGTTACGAAAACAAGCTATCCCCGAGGGAGTTCACGCTATGATATTGTTACAGGTAATAAATTTAATACTAAAATAAAACAGATATCATATTTCACACTAAATCTCACGGTTAACACCTATGTCGTTATCCCATCCAGGGCAACCCCTCGACCACGCGGCACCAAACAGATGATCGTGATCGCTCTTGGCGCTAATCTCGAAACCAAGCGCTATGGTACACCGCAGAATGGATTGTCAGCAGCGTTGCATCATTTGGTGGCAACGGGCGTGACGCTTAAAACATGCTCTAACTGGTATCAGAGCGCTCCCTTTCCCACCGCCGACCAGCCTTGGTACGTGAATGGCGTTGCAGAAATAGCCTGTGAGGTCTCGCCGGTCGCGTTGATGGCACAGATGCTTAGTGTCGAAACGGAATTCGGGCGCCAGCGTAACAGTCGCAATGCGGCGCGCGTCCTCGATCTCGACCTAATCGATTATAATGGCGAAATCCTGAACAAACCAGCAGACGACAATGGTCCGGCGGTGCAGTTACCGCATCCGCGGCTGCATGAGCGCGCTTTTGTATTGCTACCACTGGCCGAAATTGCAGCCGATTGGCGCCACCCTGAAAGCGGCCGGCATATAGATGATCTCATCACCGAACTACCGCCCGGTCAGAAAATTGAGCGTGTGCAAGAATAAACCCCTTGATTTACAATGCGAATGCCAAATTTTACCTGTATGGACGGGCAATTTTCCTTGCATGGTGGAAAACAAGGGGTTAGGTTGCCGGCGCTGTTGAATCCGAATTTATTGATAAAAATGGAGTGCTCTGCGCATGGCGCGTGTAACCGTTGAAGATTGCGTCGATAAGATCCCAAATCGTTTTGAGCTGGTTTTGCTTGCTGCCCGCCGGGCGCGGAATATTCATTCCGGCGCGCCGTTAACGCTTGAGCGCGACAATGATAAAAACCCGGTGGTGGCATTACGCGAGATCGCCGATGAGACGATTGAGCTTGAGGTGCTAAAATATGAGATGGAACATGGCCCTGATATTGACCATGAGCTAGACGAGCCGGAAGAGGAGAACCTAGCTGTGCTATCGGCCGAGCAGGCCTGGGCCGGAGTTACCGGTTCAACGGACCCCGATAGTGATAGCGCAGACGCCGCTGCCGTGGGCGCAGACGCCATATTCAAGCCTACCTTGGATAACGCTGGCGAAGCTGTGCCGAGCGCTGCCGACGAGGAGGCCTAAGCGCCTATTGTCCACAATGAGGACAGGCCGTGCGCATGATAGCCAGTGATTCGCCAATACGAACTCGTCGAGCGCGTTAAGGCTTACGATCCCACTGCGGATGAGGGGGCATTGAACCGCGCTTATGTTTTCTCTCTAAAAGCCCATGGCGCGCAGATCCGCGCTAGCGGCGACCCCTACTTCTCCCATCCTCTCGAAGTGGCCGGTATTCTGACCGGGCTCAAGCTCGACTGTGATACCATTGTCACCGCCCTGCTGCATGATACGGTAGAAGATACTCTGGCTTCGCTCGATGAGATCGAAAGCCATTTTGGCGCTCCTGTCGCCCGTCTTGTTGATGGCGTCACCAAGCTCAGCCAGATTGAACTGCAATCAGACCACACCAAACAGGCTGAAAATTTCCGTAAATTTGTGCTCGCCATGTCGCGCGATATCCGAGTGCTGTTGGTCAAGCTGGCCGACCGACTGCACAATATGCGAACCCTCCATTTCATTAAAAAAGAAGACAAGCGCCGGCGCATCGCTAACGAAACCATGGACATCTACGCGCCGCTCGCAGAGCGCATTGGCCTGCAGACCATCAAGGATGAGTTGGAAGACCTTGCCTTTGCCGAGATCAACCCGGATGCCCGTAATTCGGTGCAGACGCGGCTCGAATTCCTGAGAGAAGAAAGCGGCGACATCGTACCGCGAATTGTCATGGCGCTGCGCGAAATGCTGGCTAGCCACCGCTTGCGGATCAATGTGGAAGGACGTGAAAAGCGCGTTTATTCGATCTGGCACAAGATGGAAACTAAGAATATCGCCTTTGAGCAACTATCAGATATAGTGGCGTTTCGCATTATCGTTGAGAGCGTGGAGGATTGTTATCACGCGCTCGGTTACGTACACGGTGCCTACGCCATGGTGCCGGGGCGCTTTAAAGATTACATCAGCACACCCAAACCGAACGGCTATCGCTCGCTCCACACTGCCGTGATGGGGCCGGAGCGTCAGCGTATTGAAATTCAAATTCGCACCCGCGAAATGCACGAAGAAGCGGAGCTCGGTGTCGCTGCCCACTGGGCCTTTAAGCAGACCGATATAGGCAGTGACGGCAAGCAGTATCGTTGGCTGCGCGAGCTGTTGGATATTCTTGATAATGCCGCCGGGCCCGAAGACTTCCTCGAACATACCAAGCTGGAAATGTTCCGCGATCAAGTATTCTGTTTCACTCCGCATGGCGATCTCATCAATTTACCGCGCGGCGCAACGCCGGTAGATTTTGCCTATGCGGTGCATTCAGATATCGGCGATACCTGCGTCGGCGCCAAGCTCAATGGCCGCATGGTGCCGCTCCGGACATACCTCTCGAACGGCGATCAGGTGGAGATTATCCGCTCCACCGTGCCGGCGCCGTCACCGACTTGGGAGAGCTTCTTGGTCACCGGCAAAGCGCGGGCCAGCGTGCGACGCTTTATCCGCCTCAAGCAGCGCAAGGAATATGAAACGCTTGGTCGGGCGATTGCCAAGAAAGCGTTTCGTGAAACAGATGAAGTGTTTTCACCGCCAGTGATCGAACAGGCCTTGCCAAGACTAAAGTTAAAGACCGTCGAAGAGCTGTTCGTCGCCCTCGGTCAGGGACATTTAACAAGCCATGAATTAAGTGATGCCTGTTTTCCGACTCGCCGCCGGCCCAGCGTGGCTTCACGTGCGCTCTCTATGATGAGAGGGCGCCGCGGCGAAACCAAATCTGGCAGCGCCGCCATCCCCATCCGTGGCTTGGTACCGGGCATGGCGGTACATTTGGCGGAATGTTGCAGCCCTCTGCCGGGCGACCGCATCGTTGGCATTGTTGCCACCGGTATTGGGGTCAGCGTGCATACAATCGATTGTGATACCCTGGTCAGCTTCAGCGACACGCCGGAGCGCTGGCTTGACCTTTCCTGGGATAAGGTGGATAGCGAAAATAGCTCCCATGTAGGTCGCCTGGATCTGATTGTCGCTAACGAGGCCGGCTCGCTCGGTGAATTGGCGACCGCGATTGCCAAATGCAAAAGCAATATCACCAACCTCAAAATCACCAGCCGCTCAGCTGAATTTTTCGATATTCTGGTTGATATCGAAGTTGAGGACGCACGCCATTTAACCGATATTATGGCAACACTGCGTGCTATTCCCGGCATCAGCAATGTCGAGCGCGCGCGTGGTTAACCTGGGACGAGATTGGGGCTAGATAGAGGATAAACATTTGGCTAAATACCGGTCCGTAAAACTGAGCGGCTATGTAACATGCCGCGGCGCCACCCCGGTCCGCCGCGGCGCTAATTTTCAGCCCTAGCATTTTGTTGTTGTCAGTGCGCCAGAGATAAAATGCCTCAATCGCCTGGAAGCGGAAAAAGAAGAGCGGAAATTTTATGGTGGTCGCGCGGCCAAATCCTGGTTGAGAGCTCCGGAGCCGCTTGGAACCAACGCCAAAAAGACTTATCTCGAGACCGCACCCTATCTAGTCGTCGTCTTTCAACGTAGTTACAATATCGATATGGCGAGTGAGCGCATTAGGACTACTATGTGATGGAAAGCGTCGGCATCACCACAGGTATACTGTTGAAGGCTCTCAATTATATCGGCCTAGCCACGCTCACCCAGATACCGAGCCAAATGAGATTTTCTGCGCATTCTCCTGGACGGCCTAACTAATGAGCAAGCGGCGATAATTGAGGTAGTAGACTGTACCGAAGACCAGGCCGAGGTGCCAAATATCGAACGCAATCCGCTCTATGATATTACTAATTTTATTGAATAATATAGCCATGAATGGGTTTTTTAGTGCCCATTTTTGGCCTATCGGCGAGTGAAGAAACCTATTGATTTTCTTCTTGAGCCTAGGTGCATCCCTTGCGCTATACCCACTTTTTGCGATATTTAGTTGGGTTCGAGGTGAAAAAATATACCCATGTCTTCGAAAGGGAGAAGGATGACATTTAGAGTGCAGCATCGTGTGGCGGAGGTGGGTTTCGGCCCGATTGCCGCTGGCGGTGACGAGGGGAGCGCAAAATGAGCGTATTCCGCCGTCGGCGTAAACGCCCGCTGCTAATGCGTCTCTTAGAAATTATCTGGCCGCGTATGGGTTGGCGCCGCGCCGGTAAATATTATTCGTTTCGAATCAAGCGTCTGCCTGGCACGCCTTACTCGATCGCCTGCGGTTTCGCCCTCGGAGCCGCAGTGTCGTTTACACCCGTTCTCGGCTTTCATTTTGTTATTGCGGGTCTCCTGGCCTGGGCGCTGCGCGCTAATATTCTAGCCTCGGCGATCGGTACGGCGGTCGGTAATCCGTGGACCTTCCCAGGGATTTGGTTAGGCGTATTGTGGTTGGGCAGTAAGACCTTGGGCCGCGAAATGCCGGCGATCAGTTTTTCCGACATGAGCATCACTATGATCTTTGATCAATTCTCAGAGATTGGTGTTCCCATGCTGGTTGGCGGTGTGCCGGCAGGCGCTCTCGTTTGGGTGATTTTCTATTTCCCCATTCGCCGGGTGATCGCCAATTACCAACATCACCGCCATACTACGCGCGTCAAGCGTCAGCAGGTTTTGGCAGAAGAGCGGCGCGAGCGCGAGGCCGACAGCAGTGCAGCAACGCAATACGCCACAGAACAGCAGCCGACCGCTCCGGTGGACGCAATCGATGAATTAACCATTCCCCAACCATATGGTGAAGAAGACACGCAACTTTTGGCAACCATCACGCCGATCGGGCGAGCTACCGGCGAGGGCAAGAATTGATGAGTACAAAACTACGCCTCGGCGTCAATATTGACCATGTGGCGACTATCCGAAACGCTCGCGGCGGCGGCTTGCCGGACCCGGTTCGGGCAGCCAAGCTCGCAGCCGCAGCCGGGGCGGACGGCATTGTCTGCCATCTGCGTGAAGATCGACGGCATATTTCCGATGAAGATTTGGCCCGCTTGGTGGCTAAAGTTGGCCTGCCCCTCAACCTCGAAATGGCGGCAACCACTGAAATGCGCGAGATCGCACTGCGCCACACGCCGCCGGGCATTTGCCTGGTGCCGGAAAAACGCCGGGAATTGACTACCGAAGGCGGGCTCGACGTTATCGCGGCCCAAGCCTATCTGACGGATTATATCAAACCGCTAAAATCCGCCGGCTGTTTGGTCAGCCTGTTTATCGATCCCAATGCGGCACAGCTCGACGCCTCGCTGGCAGCTGGCGCCACGGCGGTGGAGCTACACACCGGAACCTATTGCGATTCACCGGAAGGCGCACAACGCCGCCATGAATTGATGCGCGTCAAGGAAGCGGCACTTTATGGCTCAAAGCTTGGCCTGGAGGTCCGCGCTGGGCATGGCCTCAGCTTTGATAATGTAGCGCCAATTGCGACGATTAACGAGGTCGTCGAGCTTAATATCGGCCATTTTCTCATTGGCGAGGCTATTTTTTCCGGCCTCGACAGCGCTATTCGCCGCATGCGGGCGCTGATGGACCGAGCCCGCGCCGATGCGCTGGGCGAACGCAGCGCCTGA
>Ga0315339_1000550_pt1 | contig 45230 bp, 33 predicted proteins | sample ASW17metaG_FD_204514 | JGI IMG/M metagenome (GOLD analysis project Ga0315339, IMG submission 204514) | Ammonia-oxidizing marine archaeal communities from Pacific Ocean, United States - ASW #17 | ecosystem: Environmental > Aquatic > Marine > Oceanic | place: USA: California | collected 2016-12-05 | reverse complement strand
ACCTGATCTGGATCGACTCTCTGGGATGAAACAAGTTCTCTCAACGCCTTCATCGTTGTACCACTGTTGGCGAAGAGTTCAGCCGTATCGCCGTGGTTCATGAAGTGACTGATCGAATCAAGCATCTCCTTGATGGTTTGAAATCGATCTCCAGGTTCTGCGGCCATCGCCTTCAGACAGATCTCAGCCAACGGAAGGGGGAATTGTTCAATGGAATCCGGGGTCGGGTTTGAAAGAATATGGTCAAACACCTCGGAAACCGTGCTCCCCGGATGAGGGGCCTCTCCTGTTGCGACCTGGTAGAGGGTGGCTCCGAGGAGATAGACATCGGTTCGTTCATCGAGATTCGCGTTCCGGTCAAGCATCTCCGGGGCAGAATACGAAGGTGTTCCTGCAAACCCATTGGGCTTGTAGGTGCCATCCTCAGTCATTTCGGCGGCGATCCCCCAGTCGATCAGGTAGACCTCACCGTATTCACCCACGACGACATTGTCAGGCTTGATGTCCCTGTGGATGATCCGTCGTCCATGCGCGAAGGCGAGGGCTTCGCCGATTCGGCAGAGGATATTCAGGTGTTTCCGCAGATGCATTCGTTCCGCATCCCTGTCCTCAGTCAGCATCATGTCCTTGTCCAGCGCATCTCCCCACGATTCTCCGGAAACGAACTTCATCACCAGGACGGCGTGGCCCTCTGAATCATTTCCAAAGACATGAATAGGCGGAATCGATGGGTGCTCAAGTTGCCCCATGAGCTCAGCTTCCCTTCGAAGCTGCAGCTCCGCATCGCTGCTTCGGCGATCCGCCCTCGACTGCTTCACGGCGACATTTCTGTTGAGACAGGACTGCCGAGCAAGTGAAACCGTTCCAAGCCCACCTTCTCCAACCGTGAACTCGAGAACAAGATCCAGGTTATTACCGCTCGGGCCTATCCGAAGTTCTGGCAGAGGCGTGCGATCACCTTTCTTCTTTTCGGTTCCCTCCACCAGCCACGAGACATCCGGCCCCGAATGTGGCCTGACCGACTGGGTCGGAAGATGGTCGGGTGGAATGGTGGATGCCAATTCCTCCATTGTGTACTTTTGCTTGCTCATTCCCTGGGAATAACTCCTTGTGATTCCTGAATCCAGAAATCAGTTGTCAACAGCCTGATCGACGTGCTGAAGGTATGTCACCGAGTCCGTGACTGTTGCATACGTCGGAAATACCTTGGAGCAGAATATGTCCTGCTCCATGTCTGTTCGTGCAGAAATGCAATCCACCAACATGGACACCCTGAAACCCATCTCGTAGGCGGTACGGCCGGTTGAATCGATCCAGATCGAGGTTGCAGCACCGGCGATAGCCACGTCGGTGATGTCACGGCTGATCAACTCCCGGGCGAGAGTCGTATTCGAGAATGCATTCAACCCTCTTTTTCCGGGAATCTCGATGATTCTGTCACTGAACTCAAGGAGTTCATCGATCGTCCTTGTTCCGTCCTGCCCATCTCGCAGCGCTCCAGAAGCCTTGATGGCAGCGAGAATTCCATCCGCCTGTCTCAATTCCTTGTAGTCGTCCGTAAAGACGATCGGGGCACCGATGATCGCGATCTTGGAATCGACGAGCGACTTGACGAGGGCAACCGTACGCGAGACAACCCGGTCATTTCGATCTTCATTCTCCATGACACCTCGAAGGACGCCGCTGGGAGCAAAGTAGTCATTCTGGAATCCGATCAGGATCAGGGCATGATTCGATGTCACTGCTGAAGGCTCCGGGACCTGCTCATGATGCGGACCATTGATCTTATCAGAACCCTCCACAGCCCCCAGGTCTTCATGCTGCAATAATGCTGTCATGGCAGGCAGACCCCTTGTCATCCTGGCGGAACCAATCGAAGCCGAGGCCGAGTCGTGGCTTGGCAGCCGTGTGCAGCTTGTGGCCAGTTCACCCGGCGAGGAAGACTTCAACGAACACCTCCCACGGGCGGTCGGCATTGTTGTTCGCACGTCAACACGAGTAGATGAACACATGCTGAGTTCCGCACCGAATCTTCGGGTTGTAGCTCGTGCAGGAGTCGGCCTGGACAACATCGATGTTGAAGCATGTGAAGCGCGGAGCATCAAGGTCCTTTCGACACCCGAAGCGAACACCCAGGCTGTCGTCGAATATGTCATTGCAATCATCACGAATGAACTCAGGCCTCGGACACCGGTATCCGAGGCGGTTGATGTGGGAACGTGGAGGGCCCTGCGCTCAAGCACCCACGCTGCAAGGCAGATGGACACCCTCTGCCTGGGGGTCCTCGGATTCGGAAGGATCGGGAGCCGCGTCGGCAAGATCGCCCGGGCGATCGGGTTTGACACCATCTATGCAGACCTGTTGGATATCCCGGACAAGGGAAGGCACGGTGCACGACCGGTTGGCATCGAGGAGCTCCTCGTTGCATCCGACGTTCTTTCGATTCATGTCGATGGTCGTGAGGCCAACCGCGGCCTGTTAGGAGGCGAGGAACTGGGCCTTCTGAAGGACGACGTTCTCCTGGTCAACACATCAAGAGGCTTCGTTCTTGAAACGAAAGCACTGCTGGAAAGGCTGAAGGCGTGCCCGGCGATGCATGCCGTCCTTGATGTTCATGAAGAAGAACCGATTCCAAGCACCTGTCCTCTGCTGGGTCTTTCGAATACGACCCTGCTTCCACATGCAGGGGCTCGAACCGGGAAGGCACTTGTAGACATGAGCAGCGTCGTGAAAGACCTGGCAAGGTACCTGGGGGTCGAATGACGTACCCGATGGAGCATCAGCCCCAGCGGGGCTAGAATGACCCACCAATCCATTGAAGCTGGAACCCTGATCCATGGACTATGAAATCGAATCCATCCACGCACGACAGGTCCTGGACAGTCGTGGAAACCCGACCCTTGAATGTGAGGTACTACTCGGTGAGGGAGTCATGGGGCGTGCGATGGTTCCATCTGGCGCGAGTACCGGTGAACACGAAGCCGTCGAACTGAGAGATGGAGACCAGGATCAGTGGGGTGGGAAGGGTGTTCTGAATGCAGTCGCAAACGTCAACGACGAGCTGGCGGCCCAGATCGTCGGGCTGGATTCCCGTGAACAGGAAAACATCGACCAGTTGATGATCGAGCTTGATGGAACCGCGAACAAGAGCAGGTTGGGGGCGAATGCGATGCTCAGCATTTCTCTTGCCGTTGCACGAGCAGCAGCATCGGCATCGGGACTTCCCCTGTATCGATATCTGGGAGGTGCATCGGCTCGCTCACTTCCGGCTCCGATGATGAACATTCTCAACGGTGGCAAGCACGCCAACAACACCGTGGATTTCCAGGAGTTCATGATTCAACCCTGGGGATTCGACACATTCGAGTCAGCGCTGCGGGCCGGTGTCGAGATCTACCATCACCTCAGGGGCGTCCTTTCAGATCGCGGACTGTCCACTGCTGTTGGAGATGAAGGCGGCTTCGCACCGGATCTCGATGACAACGAGGACGCGCTTCGAGTCATAGAAGAGGCCGTCAACCGATCGGGCTATGGATTTGGGGACCAGGTGTTCATAGCACTTGATCCAGCAGCAAGTGAGCTCGTGGATGCCGCCAGGAAAAAGGGAAAGGAAGGGTACTGCTTCTTCTCAAGCGACCCGAATCGAATTGCCACCACGGAGGAAATGATCGATCTCTGGGAAGACTGGTCGAAGAGATACCCGATTCGATCCATCGAAGACGGTCTTGGCGAAAACGACTGGTCCGGATGGGCAGAGATGACGGAGCGACTGGGGGATGAAGTGCAGCTTGTCGGCGATGACCTCTTCGTAACCAACGTCGACTTTCTTCGTCGCGGTCTCGAGGAAGGATGTGCGAATGCCATTCTCGTCAAGTTAAACCAGATCGGCACCTTGACAGAGACGTTCGAGACGATCCGCCTGGCTCAGCACAGCGGATACAGCGCTATCGTGAGCCACAGGTCCGGAGAGACCGAGGATGCAACGATTGCTGATCTCTCTGTTGCCGTGAATGCCGGGCAGATCAAGACTGGGGCACCTTGCAGGAGTGACCGGTGCGCAAAGTACAACCAGCTCATCCGCATTTCGGAGGAATTGGGAGAACTTGCCGAGTATGGACCCACCATGTAGACGTCAGCTCATGGAGCAAGGAGATGCTCTGAGTAGAAGTCTTCGATGGCATTGCGTCGTCGGTCTTCCTCGCTCTCGTCGAAGAGAAAGTTGTGTCTTCCCTCGAACTCGAGAAGAGTCGAGTTGCCTGCAAGTCCATGAAGCATCCTGGCCTGCTCGGGGGGTACGACTTCATCCTGTGCGTTGGAACAGATCAGGAGTGGCTCGGTCAGTTGCGGCAACGCTTCGTCCGTTCGGAAGGGGTGCCTGATCAGGAATGGCGGCGCCCCAAAGCTCCAGGCAAAGCCGCTGATGCTCGCTGGCGGAACCACAAACACCATGCAGGCAGGTCTTCTGCGAAGAGCGACATCAGCAGCAACCGCGGTGCCGATGGAGATCCCGTAGTACCCGACACGGTCACCATCGATATCCACCCTGGCAGTTGCACGATCGATGGCTTCGAGAACGTCTTTACGGATGACATCCTGGCCCGGAGACCCCCCGGACCTGCCGTACCCCCTGTACTCGGGCAGGAGCACGGCATACCCGAGATCCGAAAACCTGCGTGCCATGTCCAGGCGATCATCGATCAACTCGGCATTGCCATGAAGTATGACGATCATCGGTGAAGGCCTTGATTCCGAGGATCCGGCGGCCTGGAGCAGAAAGGCTTCGACATTCACATCCTTCCCGACGAGGAGAACCTCGACATCATCAGGTGCAGATGTCGCTACGTCGGCATTGACCAGGAACCTGGGGAAGATGAATCGTTCCTGGAAGTAGGAAACAAGTACCCACCAGGAAAGGCACGCAATGACAGAGATGAAGAGGATGGAACCGGGCAGGTTTCTATTCCTTGCTTCCCCAGGTAACTCGTCACGATTCTTCATGCAGAAATTCCCGAGGGTTCAATCCGTGGATCAATCCACCTGTAGAGGATATCCACACACAGGTTCAGAAGGACCAGCAAGGCCGAATAGACGAGCACGACAGCCAGGATCATCGTGATGTCCTTTCCGAGAACCGCATCAACAAAATGGGTTCCTACGCCGGGCACCGCGAAGACCTTCTCGACGACAAAGGAACCCGTCATGGCCGCTGCAGTTGCCGGACCCAGGTAGCTGAGAACGGGAAGCAGGGCATTCTTCAATGCATGCTTGAGAACGACCGTGTATTCAGGCATTCCCTTTGCGCGGGCCGTTCGGACATGATCGGATTGCAGTTCCTCAAGCATCCCCGAACGCGTCAATCTGGCAATGTACGCTGCGAATGGCAGACTGAGGGCGAGGGCAGGAAGCATGACATGTCCCGGTTCGCCCCATCCACCGACGGGAAACCATCCGAGGTGGACTGCAAAGACGACAAGGAGCACGGTTCCTATCACGAAGGCCGGCAGGCTGATTCCTACCAGGGCCAGGAGCAGCGAGCCAAGATCCAGCAGCGATCCGGGTCGCACCGCTCCAAGAACACCGGCGCCGATGCCGATGAGGCAGGCGAGCGCCACCGCGGACAGACCCAGCAGGATTGAAACAGGCAACTGGGCGGCAAGGATTTCATTGACAGTCCAGTTTTCATGCCGGAGGCTCGGGCCGAAATCGATGACCGGACCTTCCCGGTCACCAAGAACCCAGTCTAGCCCCGACACGCCCGACAAGTAGTCCCCGTAGAAGACAACCGGATCGTCAAGGTTGTATCGAGCCTGCATTGCGTCAACAATTTCCGCAGGTGGCCGCCGACCTTCAGGTTTCTCAAGAGGGTTCCCTGGAATGATCCAGACGAGCATGAATGTAATCGTGTAGATCACCAGCAGGATCAGGGGCAACTGCAGCAGTCGAGAGACAATCATCCGCGGCAGTCCACCCCGTTTCATGGTGCAGTCCCCCGGGCCATTACCTCTTGACGGTCCGTTCGCCGGATGTTCCAGAGTGACTGGACCTGTCTCGGGTGATGTGTAATTCCCTCGATACTCCCGGGGTCGTACATGTGGACATCCACGATCTGGCAGATGGGAATCATCGGGACCTGTTCCTCAAAGAGATATCGTTCGAGCTCTGACAGCATCGACATTCGAACCCGCGGATCCCCTTCCATTGCGGCGGCATCAAGTGCCCGGTCGACACGTTCATCCACAAACCCGCGGTCGTTGTTCCCATCGGTCGATCGAAATAATTCCAGAAACGTAGTTGGATCTCCGAAGTCGCCGTACCAGGCTCCGCGGGCAATCATGAAGTCACCTTCCCGGAGGTCGTTCTTGTAGAACTTTGTGTCTCGCCCGACGAGTTCCACCTCGACTCCCAGCACGCGTTCCCATTGCTCGCGCAACGCGAGGGCGATCCGCTTGTAACGAGGGGTGTTCGTCGTATACAGCAGGCTGATGACTGGAAAGGGTGTTCCATCCAGGGACTCGAGCATTCCATCCCCGTCCCTGTCAATCCACCCCGCCTCGGACAGGTCTGCGCGAGCTTGGTCGGGGTCATGCTGTAATCCGGCGGGCGAGACATACCCGGGAATCGACCCCGGAGGTACGAGCGTGGCAATAGCCGGCTCATGCAGCCGGGTTACATTGTCGACTATGACCGATCGATCAACAGACCTGGCAAAGGCTCGCCTGACGAGCGCATCTGCAAATGGATTCAGGTCACCACCAGGCAGTTCGGGCCTGCAATTGAAGGAAAAGAAATCCGTTGCAAATGCCGGAATGATGTGGACATCGTCCCGCTTTCCGGATCTGGCCAGTTCAACCAGGTCGGCTCGGTAATCGACGTTCACACCATGTATCCAGTCGACCGATCCGGATTCATAGGCAAGAACAGCGGTATTTGGATCCTCGATGGTCAGGGTCGTGATGGTGTTGTTCTGAACACCATCCGGATCTCGCCAGGTAGGTGAACGCTTCAGCCGCATATCCCGCTTGTATCGCCATGCATCCAGGATGTACGGACCATTGCCGACCAGCCTTCCGGGTCTTGCCCATCGATGGTCCTGTTGAAGTCGACCTGTTTTTGCGTTGAAGTCGACGAATCTGCGACTGCTCCAGGGTGGTGGATCCAGCCGATGCCACCCGACATCCGTGCTAACCCCCTCCATGGGCCACCCCTCGACTGTCGGCCTGTGAACCGGAGAGGCGGGAGCGAATGCAAGCAGGTCGAGAAGCCAAGGAACCGGGTGCTCGAGCTGGAGTCGCAGCGTGTAGTCATCAAGCACATCAATCCCCACGGATTTCCGGAAATGATCTTCTGCTTCTGTCCACAAAGCGGGTCCGTCAATTCCCTCATTCCCTCCGCTGGCTTCCTCGAGTTGCGTCTGTCTCCAGTCCCAGAAGTCGCGTGAACCCTTGATCATGAAGAAGAGGTTTGAGTAATCCGCTGCCGTATCGGGAGCCAGCAGACGAAGCCATGACCAGGCAAAATCATGCGCAGTTACAGGTGAACCGTCACTCCACCTTGATTCGGGTCTCAGGTAAAAGACCCAGGTCAATTCATCGCTGCTTACATCCCATTTCCAGGCAGCGGCCGGGTTGAAATCACCGTTGTCCAGGTCGAGGCGGACCAGTCCTTCGTACAGGGCGCCTCCCATGCGCATGTCACGAAGGTAACTCATGCGCTGAGGATCAAGCGTGAAGACTTCTCCCCCCCCAACGATGACCAGGTCCGATCGATCGCCATGATCGTCACACCTTGCAACGACAAGCATCGTTGTCAGGAACAGAAGGGCTGGTAGAAGGAGCCGCAGCATCGCACCATCCATGGAACCGCATTCCCGGATCCATCCCGGGAGGTCTGGCTACATGGTACGTCGACCAAGATGGATGGCCAGCGTTCATTTCGGTTGCCCGGTGGGTCACTCAGCGATCGGCGTAGGGCGGCTGGGCCAGGAGGGCATTCCAGGCCTCCCTGTTTTTTTCGAGGGCGTCCTTCTCCTTGTTCAACCAGAGGTCTTCCGGGTTGAACTGCGGAGCCCGCCCGTTCCCCAGGTCGGACTCGATCAGTCTTAGCGTCTCGTCGCTGAGCCGGAGAGAAAGCCCACTGCTGTACTTGAGTGGTTCATTGCCCTGAAGCGCTTCATAGTGCAGCAGGACGATATCGTTGACCCGAGCAAGTTGAGGAGCCATGTTCAGGCCGACTTCCCGCCTGTACCTGCTCAACTCTGGATCAAGATACTGCTGCTGCACATCGAAGATGCTTGGTCGGAGGGCATAGACAAGTTCAACGCTGCCTTCCTTTGCAAGGATTCGATCAAGCGTGACCCTGATCATCTCAAGTTGGAGTTTACGGCCGATTGATCGAAGCTCTTCACCGCCCTCGTCCCGGGATCGGCGGCTCTTTGCGATGCTTGAAACGGTTTCAAGTTGTCGCACGAGAACACGCCAGTCTTCTTCGGTCTCGGCTGCCTCGGCAAGAGCCCGGACCGCAGCGTTGAAACTACGAAGCGACAATTCGCCGTTTGCCATTGACTTCCGCAGCGCGATGGCAACCCAGAGTCTCTTTGAGGAGTCGGGTTCATCTGAACTACCGGCTCGCCGCCCGAGCATTCGTATGGAGGAATCCGTTCCCAGGAAACCGGCAACCTGGATTGCATTGACACCCCTGTAGACATCACCTTCATCGAGAATATTCTCAAGAGACGGAAGGAGGTCTGCTGCATAGACAGATCGAAACGCCGAACTTGCCTTCCTCCTGACATTCTGCATCGGCTCCACCAGCTTGGTGCGAGCCTTCATGACATCTTCATGATCCCCAGTGGCAAGCAGATCGAGGTAGTGAACCGTGTATTCCCTGATTTCCGATTTATCCCCCTCATCCAGTGCCGTCTGGGCAACGAAGGCCGACAGTGAAATGGGTACCTCGCCGTTGGCCCCGACCGAAAGGGCCATCAGGCAGACGAGCCAACTGATTGTCATTGCTGATCTTCGATCCATGCTTGGGGTACGTCGCCAAATTGCAGGAAATGGGGTCGTTGACATCCCGTCGATATCGAACAGGGAACGGTATCAGTCGCCCCCGGGGGTGTCAACGATCTGGCGACCTTTGCTTTTCAACCAGCCCTCAAGAAAGGCAGCGAGTCGCCGGGTGCCGGTTGGCAGCCCCTAGAGGGCCGCCTACTATTCCCTCGAACGCTTCTGCTGCGAAGTTCGTCCCCCCGAGAGAGCCACATGCACGGAACAGCACTGATCCCCGGAGTCCTCGCCCTGGCCATGTCAGGGGCGGCAACCTTGGCGGTCCAGGAGATTCCTCCCACCAGACTAGCCGCCGAAGCTGGGACCGTCTTGGAAGGCCCGGTGACTTCGGATGCCAAGACAGCGCAGCTGCTTTCAATAGAACTGCTTCGGTACGCATCGGATGTCCTGGCTGTTCCACCTCTCTCTATCGAGGCTATCCAGGCTTCAGCCCTCTTCATAAACGAGGCGGTCAAGTTGGATCCCGGCAATGTCGAGATCGCCCACAAGCAGCTTCTCATCGCCATCCTGACCGAGGAAGAGGAGTACATCGACCAGGCTGTTCGCCACCTGCTGGAGTTGACTCCCGGGGACCAGGTCGCCCAGCTGCGACGACTTGTCATGGCCGTCGACCAGTTCAATGTTGCGGAGGAGCGAATCCAGGCATACGAGTTCCTGTTGCAGACATCCAACATGGACGAACTTGGACCGGTTATTTCCTCGAGGTTGGCATTCAACCTCGCGATGCTCTACAGGCAAACAGGCAACAGGGACGGGTTCGCTCGACTTCTCGGCGAGTCGATGACCCTGGACCCCTTCTATGCCGAGGCCATGGCTGTCGGGGCCGGTTATTTCCAGACCCGGGTTTCAGATCCAGTGGCCAGCATCGAACTGCTTGTCAGCCTGCTTCTCTCAGACCTGGCGGATACAAGCACCCCCGCAGTTCTTGCAAACATGCTGATGCAACACGGAGCCTACGAGGCTGCCCGGCGGATGTATTCCCTTGCCATCGACGACCTTGTCGCAAACAAGCAGACACCGCCGAATGATCTCCTTGCGGATCTCGCAGTTTCGATGTGGGCAAGCGGCGACACGGAATCCGCTCTTGCATTGATCCAGATCCGTCAACAAGAACTTGATGAGTTGTACCGTTCGATGACAGAGGAGTCGCAGCCGGGACTGTCTCCCCTTGAACTTGCAAGGCTTGAGGCGCCTATAACGCCGACCCTTGCAACGGTCCGTGCCGTGATCTCCTCCGGCTCCGACGCGGACACGGCAGCTGATGGAATGGCTTCAGCAAGAGAGAGCTATCTGAATGCAATCCACATCCTCAAGTCAAACGACATAGGTAATGAAAAGGATCAGGCGTCGGCCATCCTCGAACTGGCCTGGCTGCAACTCTGGCTTGGCAGCAATACCGATGAAGCTGAAGCACATATTGAAGGCGCACAGGCAATTACGCCACTCAGCGAAGAAGCCAGGGCTCGCTTCGACGGCTGGCTGCTCCTTCGACAGGGGTTTCCAGGAGATGCATTGACAGTCCTGGAGCCGCTTGCGGACATAGACCCCGCTGCTCGACTTGGACTGGCGGTTGCATACCAGGAACAAGGTCAACTTCAGGAAGCTGCAAGGAGCTACCTTTCAATAACCCGTGAAACACCGGGAACCCTCCTCGGGATCTGGTCATCCATCCGTCTCCAGGACATGTTGGGCACACGGCTACCCCCCACGGAAGAATCTGCCGCAATGACAGCACTTGTCAACGCCATTCCAAAGGCTGTGGACAGGTATCCACTCGACCCAAGGCTGGCACTCTCCTTCTCCATCAAAACCAGCGAAAGGGATATGCAACCCTACGAGCCAGTCACGGTGGAGATCGAGATCGTCAACAACACGCCGTTTCCCATGGCCATGAGCCCCGAGGGCCCCATTCGCGAGTTGATTCTTCTGCAACCGGAAATACGCATTGGCGGTATGAACAACATAAAGTTCGGCCCCATTGTCATCGATGTCGGCCGTCGACTTCGGTTGGAGGGACATGAACGAGTTACGCTGACCGTTGATCTTCGAGCAACATGGGTTGGAAGGATGTTGAACATCTTCCCATTGACCGGGGCAAGTGTTCTTACCAGCGGGACCATCAACTTCAAAGCTCGGAACAACACGATTTCAAAGAATACGGTCTTCTATCCAGGTCTGCTTGGCACGGAGGTTTCAGGTACTCCCGCAAGAGTCGACGGGGTTCGAGTTGATGACCAGTGGGTGTCTCACATCGTTTCTTCTGCGAACACGGACGAGCTCAAGTCGGAGAATATCATTGAACTTGCGCTCCTCGCCAGCGTGGTTAAGGACAACGCCAATATGAATGTGACCTATCCAATAACACAGAACATCCTCGATGGAGGCATACAGGCGATTCTCGACTCATTTCCCCGAATGGATGTTGTCCAGAAAGCATGGTTCCTGTCCGTCGTGAGCAGTTCAAAGGAAATCCACTCGATCCAGGAGCGCGCCATTGTCGGCCAGGATCGGCTCGTGTCCATGATCCTGCTGATCCGCCTCCTGGAGGAGTCTGACAACCTCCTCATTCTTGAAAGTCCAACTCTTCTCAATGCGTTCAACTCCACAGATCCAGCCGTGCAATCTCTTGCCAAATGGGTCAAGCGGCGCGCAGATAACTTGCTTGAACGGGAACTTTCCCAGGACAATACTCCACCGGGCTGATTCGATGGATTCACATCAATTCGTAGAGCCGATATCCAGGTCGGATACCGTGAAGAGTGCGTCGAAGGTGTAGCCGGCATCTTCCACGGCCTTCCTCGCACCTTCTTCCCGATCGACTACGGCGATGATCGTAGTGACGACCGCCCCGGATGCCTCGATATCCCTGGCGGCTTCCAGCACCTGTCCCCCGGTTGTTGCGACGTCTTCAAGAATGACGACACGGTCGCCTTCCGAGACGGCTCCTTCATGGATTTTCTCCGTTCCATACTCCTTCCTGGTATTTCTGATGAACAGGCAGGGCAGTTTGGAAGCCATGGAGGCAACCGTGACAAGTGGTATTCCCCCGAGCTCTGCCCCAGCAAGGAGAGTCGTATCTGCAGGAAGGCGTTCAGCGAACAAGCTGCCCAGGGCCTGGAGGATGTCCGGCTGGGTGGAGAACCGATACTTGTCGATGTAGTAGGTGCTGGTTCTCCCGCTCCTGAGGGTGAACGTGCCATGCAGTACGGCGACTTCGGAGATACGCTCGGCAACACTTGTTCGATCAAGCATGTCGGGATGGTACCCTGTGCGACCAATGGCGTACGTTCCGTCATGCGGATCCAGATGATCAAGGCGTGTTCAAATGGCTGAAATCGTTTCGACAACCCCGAAGATAGGCATGGAGGTCCACGTGGAGTTGGCCACGCGGTCGAAGATGTTCTCACGATCAGCGAACATCGCCCATCCCGACAACTGGGACGCTTCGCCCAACAGCCTCTGTGACCCCGTCGTACTTGCTCTTCCAGGAGCGTTGCCGGTCATGAACAGGGAGGCCATTGAAATGTCGATGATGGTCGGAATGGCCCTTGGCGGAAGCGTCTCCTCGTTTAGCAAGTGGGATCGAAAGAACTATTTCTATCCCGACCTTCCCAAGGGGTACCAGATCAGCCAGTATGACCTGCCACTTTGCATCGGGGGATCACTGGAAATCCCCTCGGGCATGGGGGGGACGGTGGTCGTTGGAATCACTCGTGCACATCTTGAAGAGGACACGGGGAAGACGGGTCATGAACTTCCCGGGGGAGAGGAGTATGAGGGGTCTCTCGTGGACTACAACCGGGCAGGTGTACCACTCCTGGAAATAGTTACTGAACCAGATCTGTCGTGCGCCGAGGATGCCGTGACATTCGGGAAGGAGTTGAGGAACCTCTGTAGATTCCTTGGTGTTACGGAAGGGGTGATGCAGCGGGGACACATGCGATTCGAACCGAACATCAACGTCATCATCAAGCTTGATGATGGTCGGGAGGCAGCAACCCCCATTGCAGAAATAAAGAATCTGAACTCCTTTCGTGCGGTCCATGGTGCCATTGACTATGAAGTCAGGCGACAGGTTGAAGCCTGGAAGGAAGATGGAGTCGAGATGGGTGCAGGTATGAAGTCGACGATGGGGTGGGATGATCAGAAGGAAACGACATTCCTTCAAAGATCAAAGGAAGATGCGCATGACTACAGGTACTTTCCTGAACCAGACCTGATTCCGGTCTCAGTCGATGAGGAATGGAAGAGCCGTGTGGCGGAACGCATCCCCGAACTTCCCATCCAATTGCGATGCAGGTATCAGGATGAACACGGCCTTCCCGAGAAGGATGCACGTGCCATCGTCGATGAGCGTGATCTCTGCATGTATTTCGAATCATGCATGGCGGTGATGCCAGGCGCTGCTTCAGGAGCGGAGATCGCCAAGTGGCTGCTGAATGCAGGATCAAGGGTTGCCAACGAGCGTAGCGTGGACATCCAGGATCTCGGGATCACACCACTCCAGTTGGCCGGAATCATTCAACTCCGTGCAAGCGACTCCATCGGATCCAGCGCCGCCAATGAACTCTTTGAACTCCTCTGTGATGCCGACGACACGGCCGATGCAGTCGCCGAATCAGCCGGCCTGCTCCAGGTAAATGATCCCGGGGCACTCTCAGGATGGGTTGAAGAAGCAATCCAGGCGCAGCCAGAGGCGGCAGGGGACTTTGCAGGGGGCAAGGACGCTGCTATCGGTCGACTGGTCGGACACGTCATGAAAGCAAGTGGGGGGCAGGCGGATGCAGCGGCAGTGCGGCGGTGCCTGGAAGATAAACTCAGAAGCTAATGAACCCAGGGAACGAAGAAGGATAAAACAATGACCAACTACCCAAGAGCTACGATTGCAACGTCGATGGGAGATCTCGTCGTGGAACTCTGGAGTGATGTTGCTCCAGGACACGTGGAGAATTTCAGCAAACTCGCTTCCGATGGTTTCTACGACGATCTGATCTTTCATCGGATCATTCCCGGGTTCGTGATCCAGGGGGGTTGTCCCGATGGAACCGGCATGGGTGGACCCGGCTGGAACGTGAAGAACGAGTTCAATGACCGCGAGCACGTCGAGGGAACATTGTCGATGGCTCGCTCCGGTGACCCGGATTCCGCAGGGAGCCAGTTCTTTGTGTGTCTTGGCCGGGAGCATTGCAGGCATCTTGACAATCAATACACGGCGTTTGGACAGGTGGTAGATGGGCTTGATGTAGTCAGGGCAATCGGCGCAGCCCAGACGGACTCAGGCGACTGCCCAATTGAGCCGATCTCGATGACATCCGTGGCAATGGAAGAACCCACGAGTTCATAGGAACCCGCGGCGATGCATGCCGGGTGATCACTTCAGATTTGGTCGTTCGATGGGAGCACGCCAGGCCGTGGGCAGCATGAAATGCCGCCCCCTGTACGAGTAGACCTGCCCGCTTATCAACAGGGGAAGTTTCATGCCGGTTTTCCGTGCCCAGGCTTCAAGTTTTTCTAGGGTCGAGGATGGCATGAGGATCATGGGAGGTTCAAGGAGTCCCCGTGAGTCGGCATCGAAGACGAAGATCCATGCTCCATGATTTCCACGGACCAACCGCCCCCTCCTGGACACGAGCAGCACGCCTTCTTCAAATCCCCTGGGGCCTGGAGTCAGCTCCCCACTTCGATCCACACTTCTCTTCAAGGGGCCAATGTCCTTCTGAAGCTGTGAGACGATTGCAGCGATGCTGTCCCCCTGGTCCTGGAAATCAAACCCATCTTCATCGAGTTCATCCACGGTTTCAGGTGCAGGCACGTCTTCCGGAGCAGTTCCAGGTCGCTGTCCATGGTCCGCTTCCATTTCCACGTGTTCAAGGATGAGGTAATTTCGATTCCTGTAGAGCAGCACCTGCCCGGACAGCACGAAATCAACTTCCTGGGAACCGTGATCCATGATCTCGAGCTCAACTTCCTCGAGCAGGTGTGAAGGAAGAAGAGTGAACTCCTGGCTGAGAGGCCTCTCATCGGTTCCCGCCATGATGGTGAAGATCCACGGCTTCGCCGGGTTTTCCCTGGCGAGGGTGCCACGTGCTTCCCTTATGAAACTCCCGCTTCTGAGCAATGGCGAGAGGGGTGTTTCCAGGGAAGCCGAATCAGGAAGAGTCGCTCCCGGGTCACCCTCTGCAGCAGCGGATCCCGCTGGGAGCAAGAGCATGGATATCAGGATGAGTATTTGCATAAGACCTCCAGGAATCCGGATTCGGCAGACTCTAGGGCAAAGGCCGCGGTGGGATTCGAACCCACGAATAACGGATTTGCAATCCGTCCCCTTAGACCACTTGGGTACACGGCCATCGTGCAGCGGGTCAGGATAGCCCCCAGTTGATGTAGGGGCAAAGTCCGGGAGAAAGAACGCCTGCTCCGGGGTCAATACAGGTTGAGTTCATCACGTGTTTGATTCACATGTAATCCAGATCGTGCCACAGCCTGAAATAAGTGAATACTCTGCCGATGATCGATCAACCCGTGGTGGCGTGTCTGCCTATATCCCCTGGAGGAGTATCCAAATGAACTATCCAATCGGAGCTCTCGCAATCGGACTGGGCTGCAGCATGGCACTTGCTGGACCGGGAGTCGACACGATGTCCGACCAGGAATTACGAGACATGGTGTTCGAGTTGAAGAGTGAAGTCGACTCTCTTCGATCCGAGCAGGATACGACCTGGCTGACCGAACAGCGAGCAGAGCAGGTACGAGGCCTGGTTGCTGATGTGTTGGCTGACGCAGATACCCGTGCAGCATTGCAGGGGTCGGGGATGACTTCAGGATATGACAAGGGCTTCTTCCTCAGCTCATCCGACGGCAACTGGCTGATGAAGATCAACTACCAGTTGCAGGTTCGCTGGTTGTACAACGATGCAAGTGATCAGTCATCTTCTCATGGCTTCGAGATCAGGCGATCAAAGCTGAAGTTCAAGGGGCATATCGTTGATCCTTCGTGGGGATACGCCCTCACGATCGCCAGCAATCGATCAGATGTCCAGTTTGGAAGTAACTTACATTCTGCGAACCTCAACCTTGGGAACGCCTACATCAACAAGAAACTGGACAATGACATGTATATTCGTGTTGGCCAGTTCAAGGCTCCATTTCTTCGTGAGGAGCTGGTTTCCAGCACCAGGCAGTTGGCCGTCGACCGTTCGATAATCAACAATGCATTTACATGGACCTTCAGCCAGGGAGCGATGCTTGGATGGAGCAACGACAATCTCAAGATTGAAGCCATGTACAACGAGGGGCCGAATAACGTCAACACCCAGGCCAGCACCCTGAATGGAAAACAGGGAATAACCGCCCGCGTGGAATACCTGCTTGGAGAAGGCTCGGATTGGGGAATGTTCGGGGGTCTGAATGCCAGGAATACCAACGGTAAGAGCGGCTTCATGCTCGGGGCTGCTCTTGGGTGGTTCAATGGCGGCTCCACCCAGGTCCAGGAATATGGCAACGGGGATGTAGCTCGCAGCCTTGCGTGGACGGTTGACGGCACCTACATGGGTGACCGATGGACGGTGTTCTCCTACATTGCGTGGGCAGAGGGCAAAAACAGGTACAACCGCTCAAGAAACAACACGACCGGATTCAATGGACCAACGGGCCGAACAGGACAGAATTCGTGGGGATGGGTCATCCAGGGGGGCTTCCTGATCCAAGATGACCTTGAACTATTCAGCCGCTACGAGATGGGCCATATCAAGCATGGTGTAAGCGAGGGCGGTCTTCCCAATGACGACCTCATCGCCATGACAATTGGTGGAAACTGGTTCATTAACAACAACCTGAAGCTGACAATGGACTGGGGCTATTCCTTCAACCCTGTAACCGATGACGGCAACGCTCCAACATCAGCTGATTACACCAGTTCAGGAACAGGTTGGCGTGCTGACACCCTGGATAATGAGGGCCAGTGGCTCCTCCGCGCCCAGTTGCAGCTTCTGTTCTGATTTCTCCTGCACTGCACCCAGCCCTTGGCCCGGAGCGTGGTATCTCAGCCCTCATCGTTTGAAGGAGGGTAGTAGCTTGCAATGGCATCGATCGCGCCGTCAAGGGCATCGACACTTTCCATATCTGCATTCTGCTTGCACTTCATGGCGGCTACGAGGATGGCATGCATTCGTGTCAACTGCTCCAGATAGGCATCATGTCCCGGACTTCCCTGTGGAACCGACTTGACACGCTGGGTGAGAAAGTAGTCGGACACGACACGTTGGACGTTTGTCGCTGTTTCATCCTTCTCGCTGATCCAGCGGACTCCCTGGTTGAACCCGTGCAATGGATGTCCTTGGTCCTGCATCAGACCTTCCATGCTCGTAATGGCTTTCCGGATGGTTGTTGCATCTTCTCGAAGCATCGTGATGCGCATGGAATCATCATAGATGCCGCAGGGGACCTGGCAGTGAGCCAGGGCGGCAGTTTGGAAATGTCCGGCAATGAATCCGACTGTTGCAGCAGCAGCTGCTGCAAGGAAGATGGTTCTGCGCATGGGATGTTCCTTCTCCGGGTTGATGGTTCAATGGTATGCCTGGCGAACTCAGGCCTTGTAGGCCTTGTGGGGCTTGGCAAACTGTTTCGAATCCGCTCGTTTCCAGTACTTTCGATATAACGGATTCTCGGTCCCGGCGAGAAGTTCGCCGGGTTCAAGGTAGTGGTACAGGTCATCGTATGACAGTACGGCAGTCGGCGAGACGCGCCTTGAGATGTGAATGGGTTTGAACTGGCTTGGGTGATCCAGTCCTGTTGCAGCTACGACCTGGGCCAGGGCATCCAGCGTATTTTTGTGGAAGTTGTAGACACGTTCGGCCTTGTCGGGAACCACGATCGCCTTCTGCCTCCTCTTGTCCTGGGTGGCTACTCCGACTGGACAGGCATTCGTGTGGCAACGCTGTGCCTGGATGCAGCCGACAGCGAACATGAATCCACGTGCCGAGTTGCACCAGTCGGCTCCGATAGCCATCTTTGAGGCTATTCCGAACGCGGTCACCACCTTGGCGCTGCAGCCGATGCGTATCTTGTCCCGAAGGCCGGTGCCGACAAGCACGTTGTGGGCAAAGAGCAGCCCCTCGGTCAGGGGAGTACCCATGTGATCGAGGAACTCGATCGGCCCTGCGCCGGTTCCGCCTTCACCACCGTCTATGACGATGAAGTCGGGATAGATCTCGGTTTCAATCATGGCCTTGCAGATGCCCATGAACTCACTTGGTCGTCCAATACAGAGCTTGAACCCTGCAGGCTTGCCACCCGAGAGTTCCCGGAGTTGTGCAACGAACTCCATCAACTCGATCGGCGTTGAAAAGGCCTTGTGGTAGGCAGGCGAGATGCAATCCTTGCCGACGGGGATATGGCGGGTTTCAGCAATCTCTTTGGAGATCTTTGCAGCGGGAAGCACACCGCCGTGACCGGCCTTGGCGCCTTGCGAGACCTTGATCTCCACCATCTTCACCTGTTCTTCAACGGCCTGCTCTGCAAAGAGATCAGGGTCGAAGTTGCCATCCTCTGTTCGGCAGCCGAAGTAGCCGCTTCCAAGTTCCCAGACCAGGTCACCACCGTACTTCCTGTGGTAGGGACTGATGCTTCCCTCTCCGGTGTCATGGAAGAACCCACCCTTCTTTGCCCCCTTGTTGAGAGCCATGATGGCATGTCCGCTGAGGGCGCCGAAGCTCATGGCGGAAATGTTGTAGACGGATGCGGAGTAGGGCTTCGAGCACTGGGGCCCCCCGACGTCGACTCGGAAAGGTTCCTTCGATTTCTCGGAAGGTGCGATTGAATGATTGAGCCACTCGTACTCCGTGCTGTAGGCGTCGAGTTCCGTACCGAACGGCTTGTCATCAAGTAGGTTCTTCGCACGTTCGTATACGACAGTTCGTTCATTCCGGTTGAATGGCCGACCAGCTGTATCAGTCTCGACGAAGTACTGCATCATCTCGGGGCGGATGCTTTCGAAGAAGAATCTCAGGTGCCCGAGGAGCGGGTAGTTTCGGAGGATGCTGTGGCGGGTCTGGATCCGATCCCAGACCGAGATCGCAGCAAGGGGAGCTGCCACTGCAGCGCCCAGGAGGAACCATGGCGAGAAGATGACTCCGAGGGCTATGAAGACAAACAAGGAGAGCCGAACGACCCAATTGACCAGTACCGTTGCAAATTCCATCTACTTCATCTCCGGGAAGGTTGGATCAGCGAGAAGACCATGTACGGCCCTCGACGATCGCATGCTAGCACAGGTCGGATCGGTGTCAGAAATCCTCGATGCGGTCAACGATCGTCGAGTCGATGATGAAGGGGTTCCTGTTGCCCTGTTCCTCTTCAATCACTTCAGCGCGTCGTCGTTCGATATCGTCAACCGGGTCTTCCTCATCCCATTTCCGGAGAATGAGTTCCTGGGAGTCGTCGATCGGAGCCTCGTAGCGTATTGAGAAGTAGAAAAGTGATCTGGACACGTCACCTCGCACGGTGGGGGGAGGCTGGAAGCACATCGAATCGGCCGAGTCCCGACCGGCTCGCCATCCATCGTCGTGACGGTATGGAGGCACAGGGTCACCGAAAGGATGATTACTTCTGATCGAGTTTACGCGGGGTACGGCGGGCCTCAGGTGGTACAGGTCGGTCCGCATGGGTGGGCGTTTTGCACCCTTGGATTGTGGCCAGAGATGCTCACAATTGAGTACCCGTGGATCTGGCCACTCACCTGGCGGCAGCGACGTTGCGCGACGAGCATAGATCGTGGTGACAACACCACCATCATTGTCCGATTGCCAGTACATGATCTCCCTGGCTCGACGGTACGTGAGCTCCGAATGATCATCCTTTGAATACTCATGGAGCTTTCTTCGAAGATCGTCACCTGTGAGCGACTGGAACAGGACAACCGTTTCCTGGGCCTCCTCCGCGTCATCAGGATCCGGCTCATCGACAACAGGCGATGTCGCCTCTTCCTCAGCTGGAGCGGCAGGTGTCGGTTTCTCGTCCGGCAGAGCAGGTGATTCACCTGGTGGAATGCCCTGCATTGAACGAGAGAGAACGACGCCAGATCCAAGACCACCCAGGAGAAGGAGTCCGACAAGTGTTGCAATCAGGGGGGTTGGGCTGCGGGAAACCACGAATCAACTATAGGGTGAACACGAGTTCATGGAGTGACCGAGACCTCAACTGAGCCCTTGAGCCTTCAGGGCTACAATGAGGCGGGCCTGTGGCGGAATTGGCATACGCGGCGGACTTAAAATTCGCTGAGGGAAACCTCATCTGGGTTCGAGTCCCAGCAGGCCCATTTACCTCATGCGATGCGCAGTGATCAGTAAATCGTGCAATCATGGATGAATGCGATTCTCCATATCCCTGATCATGCTGCTGCCGCTTCTTGCGACATTCCAGGCTCCTGGACAGTCGCTTGAAGAAGTGATTCAGGCTGCCATCGACAAGCATGACATCCCTGCCATGGCGGCACTCACGCTTCGAGGTGATCGCATCATCGAGGTGGCTGCCGCGGGCGTTCGTGTTCGCGGAGGCAACGAGCAGGTCACGCTTGACGACTACTGGCACCTTGGTTCCTGCACGAAGGCGATGACGGCCACACTTGCTTCGCGATTGGTCGAGCGGGGAATTCTTTCCTGGGACAGCACCATCTCCCAGATACTCCCAGACGTGGAGATGCACGATGGCTGGCGCGACGTCACACTTGCGCAGTTGTTGACGCACCGAGGAGGCATGCCCAAGACTGTTCCTTCCGAGGCGTGGCGTAAAGCATGGTCACAAAGTGGGAGCCAAGCCGTGCAGATCCGGGGCTTTGCGGAGGATGTCCTGCTGCTGGAGCCAACTGGACCGGTTGGGAAGTACGAATATTCCAACTCAGGCTTCAACGTGGCCGGGCACATGTGTGCCGTCGCGGCGAACAGTTCATACGAACGACTCATGCAGGAGGAACTCCTTGGTCCCCTGGGCATGACGACTGCTGGGTATGGAGCACCCCGTTCAAGGGGATCTGCGCACCCAAATGGACACAAAGAGGACGGCACCCCTACCTCTCCCCTGGCAGATAACCCTCCCACAAATACACCGGCGGGGCGGGTGCATTGCACAATCCAGGATTGGAGTTGCTACATCGCAGCGCACCTGAAGGGGGCCCAGGGCCGCCATGACCTTCTTTCAACGGATACATTCAAGACCCTGCACACTCCAGCTCCGGGCGATGATGCGTCCTACGGGTTCGGCTGGGCAGTTGCAGAACAGAGCTGGGCGGGAGGGACGATCCTGACACATAGCGGGTCCAACGCGTGGTTCTATTGCGTGACATGGATTGTCCCGGAGAAGGACCTGGCTGTTCTCGTTGCCTGTAACCAGGGCGGAGATGCTGCCAAGAATGCCTGCGAGGACGTGGTAAGTGAATGCATTCAGCGGGAACTGCGTCGGAGAAATGAACCTGAGGTCGCATGGGACTGGAATGCAACGCCGGACAGGACCTGGATAGGTCCATCTTTCTGGGCCAATCGTTTGCAGGACTGGCAGGTCAGCAACGGGCGCATCGAGTGCATTGAACAGGCGGCTGCTCGACCACAAAGGACATGCCACGTCCTGACACACGCACTATCCGATGCTTCTCTCAAGGGACGAATCTCAGTTCGCACCGGGGCTGTGGCTTCTGCCGGAACGCCGGTAGCAGGAGCCTGGTCGGGCCTGCTTATCGGCGCAGGTGGTCAGCATGTCGATCATCGACTGACAGCCCAGACCCACCACGTCCCGGCCGAGGATGGGGGACTTCTCTGCCTTGTTGATGAGACGGGCCAGGTTCACATACGGAGAAACGACAAGCCTCTTCGCTCACAGTCATCCTGGGCAATCGGCGTGAAGGTGGAGAAGGCGCACCTTCCGGCCCTGGAGACAGCGACCCGTCAAGGCAAGCCACCAAGGCTCAAAACGCCGTTCGAGGGCACCCTGGAAATCACGATCGACTGCAATGAAGGACCGTGTCAACTGAAGGTACAGGCATTCGATCTTGATGGGGAAGTGGTCGACGAGGTCGAGGCCGATCAAGTTGACCCGGGTCTCATAGAGGGTGGGATTGCGATCGTTTCTCACAGGGGGCCACCTGGTTCCTCGACAGGGCACTGGTTCGATGATCTCCAACTCCAGGGAGGATTGCTGCTTCCGTATCCCGAGCGGGCCTGGGGTCCGGTGCTCATGACGCAGTACACCATCAATGATGGCGTACTGAACCTGACTGCCCAACTACCTCCGCTTGGTCTGGAAGATGAACGAGTTGGAACCCTGGAGATCATGGAGGCTGGCAGCAGCGACTGGATCGAGGTTGCAACGGCACGGATGGATCCGGATTCGCGCACGCTTCAGTTCAGGGTGGAGGGGCGTGATCCCGGTGTGGAAGCCCGCTACCGGGTGCTTCTTGGTGATGCGGCCCCGTACGAAGGGCTGCTTCGGGCCCAGCCGGACGATGACGAGTTGGTCCTGGGAGCAATGAATTGCCAGAAGGTATTCACGGGTGATCTGAAGTGGAATCACGATGGGATATGGATGCCGCACAAGGAGACGGTCGAATCAGTCGAGTGGCATGATCCCGACATGCTCTTCTTCGCCGGTGACCAGATCTACGAGGGTGACCTGGTTCCCGTCGACAATCGAAGCACCGACATCGCGATCCTGGATTACCTCTACAAGTGGTATCGCTTCTGCTGGTCATTTGGTGAACTGACCAGGGATCGTCCAACCGTGACGATTCCGGATGACCATGATGTCTACCACGGGAACATCTGGGGAGCAGGGGGAAAACGTGCCGTGAAGACAGGCGACATTACGGCACAGGACAGCGGCGGATACAGGATGCCTCCTCAATTCGTCAACGCCGTCCACGCGACACAGACCAGCCACCTTCCCGATCCCGTCGATCCAACACCCATCGAGCAGGACATCAGTGTCTACTTCACGAATCTTGACTGGGGCGGAGTCAGCTTCGCCATTCTGGCGGACCGGATGTTCAAATCCTCTCCAACGGTCGCCGTACCCGCGGGCGACTTCAGGAATGGATGGCCCCAGGCCGAGGGATTCGAGGGCCGGGATGCGGACGTGGATGGTGCGGAACTCCTTGGCGAACGACAGGAAACATTCCTCGATGAGTGGGCAACCGATTGGAAACCGGGCATTCGTGCCAAGGCAGTTCTGTCACAGACCTTGTTTGGAAACCTGAATACCCTGCCGCCAGGCGGCAGCTCCGGCAGCGCCACTGCACGGGGCGCCTTTCCCGATCCCGACGATCTGCCAACCGACTGGTCGCTGGCCATGGACGGGGACTCCAATGGATGGCCCCAGACTCCAAGAGATGAAGCGCTGCGTTCCATGCGAAAGGGATTCGCGTTCCATGTCTGCGGGGATCAGCACCTGGGATCAACCCTGCAGTACGGGATCGATGAATACCAGGACGCCGGCTGGGCATTCTGTGTTCCCGCCATTGCGAACACCTGGCCCCGGCGATGGTATCCACCGGAGCAGGGCGAAAACAGGAAGAGCGGAGATCCGAGCTACACGGGTGACTTTGCAGATGGGTTTGGCAACCGACTCTCCGTTGCCGCTGTCGCCAATCCCGCCCGCTCCGGTCGCGAACCGACCAACCTTCACGATCGAATGCCCGGGTACGGCATCATCAGGATGAATCTCGACGAGGGCGAGGTCATCTTTGAATGCTGGCCGCGCTGGGAGGATCCCTCTCGAATGGGAGCAGAACAGTACACGGGCTGGCCCGTGGGATTCGACCTGCTGGAAAACGGTAACCATCAGTCGCACTTCATCAAGGACATCCCCGCGGGAACGTCTCATGTGAAGGTGCTCGATGCTCGGACTGGAGAGGCAGTCCTTGCGAGACCTTTGTGGGGCGAGTCTCGACCGATCGGGGTTCCCGGCGTTGGCCCATACATCATCCAGTTCTACGATACCGATGGATCCCTGATCGAGGAAACAGGCGCCATCCGGGCAACACCCTGAAGGTTCATTCCCGGTTTGATCAGGGCGTCTGCTCTTGTTCAATGTAGTACAGAAGATCAAGTATCTGCTCGAGAGTCAGACCATTGACGAGTCCGATCGGCATGAAGGATGTTTCGCCCGGCGCCTCGCTGATGATGTCGACAACAGGAACCGCCACCTTCTCCATTCCATACGGATCAATGAGCAGTTGGATGTGCTGTTCGTCTCGTCCCAGGATTCGCCCGGTGAGGGCTGTTCCATCCACGAGTTGAATTCTGGTCGTCGCATACTGGTCGGTGATGTTTGCAGAAGGCGAGAGAATTGCCTCGAGCAGATCACGGCGTGAAAACCTGGCGGCAGCTGCCGTGAGGTCCGGCCCGAGGTCACCCCCGCCGGAACCGAAGCGATGGCATCGACTGCACAAGGCCTCCTCGTAGGCGACCCGGCCACGCTCGATCGATCTCGATGGTTCGTCAAGCCTGGGAAGGTGCGGCTGGACCTCTTCCATGGTCCAGGCATGCAGGGAAGGCAGTGGTTCATCATCCGCAGCCTTGTCGGTTGGAAGCGGCGGCAGGTCATCTCCAAGAATCGGTCGAGCAATTCCCTCGACGAACCCCTGGATACTCAGGCCACCCTCGAATCGTCTCGCTGCCTGCGTCCACTCGAGGAATCGGGCACGGTCCAGTTCGCTCCAGTGCGTTGCCAGTCGAAGGGGAAGAGCGTACTGAAGCTGTGCAGCGTGCGAGGACGTGTTGTCGATGGCGTCAAGAGTCAACGGGACCACATCGGGATGATCCATGGCGACCAGGAGTGTTTCACGAAGGCGATCAAGTTCGAGTATGCCCGTGGGATACCCTTGCACGAGGATCACGCCAAGCGAGTCGAGCGTTTCCTGTTCAACCGATTCGCTTCGAGACATCGCGATCATGGCTGCGCGCAGCAACCCGATTTCCTGCTTGGGCGTCACCGAATCCCGAAGCAGAGTCTCAACACGCTCCACGACACGAGCTCTCTGCAGGTCACTGCCGACCCTCGCCAGTGCAACAAGGAGCTCGATTGCGAGACGATGTTCAGTCTCCTGCAATGCCATCTGTGACCAGGAGTCGGGGTCCAGTCGTTCAAGCGCAACTCGTGCTGCAAAGCGGATTGACCGGTCATCATGCCCCAGCGCGATGTACATGTCATCAAGGCGATCGGGATCAGCATCCCCATGCCATGATTCAATTATCCGCCTGTACCGCAGTTCGAGATTGTCGCTTGGTACAACGGGATTGCTTGCCGTGGATTGATTCCCGACCCACCTGACACGGTAGAGAGCGCTGGAGGTTCCACGACCACCCGTGATGCAGTAGAGGTGCCCATCCGGACCAACATCAAGATCCGTGATATTGAACGGTCGACCCTTGATGAACGGCTCGATGGACCCTTTCCACCCTGCACCATCCTGCTGCAGGTGGACTGCAAGCACGCGACCCCAGGACCAGTCGCCGACGAGAAGGGCGGATCGCCAGGGTTCCGGGAAGGAGGTGTCATGGGCGAAGCGAATGCCTGTTGGCGAACCAACGTCAGTCTCGACCACGGGCGGATTCACATCCGGCCATGCATCGGACCATTTTGCGCTACCCCCTCGCCATCCCGTTTCCCCCCCGGAGACAATGTGCACGATGCGAGGGAACCTGTACCAGCCGGTTCCAATGTCCCACTCCATGTCCGCGTCATAGGTGAATAACTCACCCTCTTCGTTGAATGCAATGTCGTAGGCATTACGAAGCCCCCCGGCAATCAACCGGAAGGAATCGCCGTCAAAGTCGGTTTCCATCACGAATCCAGCTGGAGCCATGCGACCTACGGCGTGACCACGCGGATCCCAGAGTCGTTCAAGGAGAATATCCTCGTCCCAGTTACGAAGCGGTGATGTATCCAGGAGGCCTTCGGGCGGTCGTACATGGTTTCCATGTACGAGGTAGAGAGAATCACCGCCCGGTGAAAGCACGATTGCATGTGCACCGTGCTCTCCACCCCAATCCCACCTTGCAAGTTGTTCATGGGTTTCAAATGAACCGTCTTCGTCAAGATCCCGGAGACGATGGAGGCCACCACCTTCATCCAGTGGAGCATTTACATTGCAGTACAGGCTGTTGCCGTGGTGGAGAAGGCCCTGCGCACGTTCGACAGGCGCATCGAAACGCTCTGTTACCACTTCGTCTCCTGAGAATGTCAGCCGAAGCAATCGGCCTCGCTCCGGTGCGATGACCAGGCGGCCGCTGGAGTCGAAGTCCATGCATACCCATGACCCATGTTCATCAGCGGCTTCGACGACCCGTTCTATGATGAATCCGGGAGGAACCGAGATGTGATCCACCGGCTGGAGCAGCATGCAGACAGGAAGCAGTTGTATCAGCAGGCCTGTCATCACCCGCGATCAGAAAGACGAGGATGCCGATGCGAGACGAGGTGGATCTTGTCCGGGGAGTCCGAGTGGAAGATCAGGTGGATCATGTTCTCCTTGTGATCCACTATTTCCATCTCCATGCCATCGACATTCATCAACCTGTTCTCCCTCAGCATGCCGGAAGGATCGGAGAGGAACTTGTGCCGGAACACGTCATCACTCCAGTACAGATCGAATACTTCGCTGAAGTTGGGTATCTCCCTGGTCGTCATTTCTTCTCCTCCCTGGGCGTACAGGGTGCCTGGAATGCCACGTGAGGGCATGAAACTTCATCCTAACCGACGCAATGGAAGGCGAGACCCCCATGTTCGTCACTGGAGCAGGCCGCCGGTACAATGGGGTTATTCGCAGCGTCATGGCAGAACCACTCACCATCCTGACAGTCGTCGGAGCCCGTCCGCAGTTCATCAAGGCGGCCGTGGTGTCGCGTCTTGCGGCCAAGGAGGAGGGAATCAACGAGGTCCTTGTCCACACGGGTCAGCATTACGACGCGAACATGTCCTCCTCATTCTTCGAAGAACTTTCGATTCCAGAGCCTGATCATCATCTCGGCATCGGATCAGGTCCGCACGGGGCCCAGACAGGTGCAATGCTCGAGGCGATCGAGGAGATCATTGTCAAGGAGAAGCCGGACTGGGTCCTGGTGTACGGAGATACCAATTCGACGATCGCCGGTGCACTGGCTGCCGCAAAGCTCCATGTGCCGGTGGCTCACGTCGAGGCGGGAATGCGTTCATTCAATCGCCTCATGCCGGAAGAGTTGAATCGAGTCCTGACGGATCATGTTTCAACCTTGAATCTGACATCGACTGAAACAGCTACCGCGAACCTCAAGGCGGAGGGCATCGAGGGCAACCGTGTTCTCCAGGTCGGGGACGTCATGTACGACGCCGCTCGATTCTATTCAGACAAGCTGGACGATCCTGACGCACTGCTCTCCAGACTGGGCGTTGAACCGGGAGGTTTCATTCTCGCAACATTGCATCGTGCCGAGAATACCGATGACCCTTCCCGGCTGGCCTGCGTGGTCGAGGCATTCGAGGGTCTTGGCAGGGAGCATTCAATTGTTCTGCCACTGCATCCGAGAACAAGGGCAGCGCTTGAGAAAACGGATGGCCTGGCCCGGCTGGAAGCATCGGTCATTCTTCGCGAACCAATGGGATACCTCGAAATGATCATGCTTGAGCGTGAAGCAGTGCTTGTTGTCACTGATTCCGGTGGCGTACAGAAGGAAGCGTTCTTCCACGGCACGCCCTGCGTGACCCTTCGCGATGAAACCGAGTGGGTGGAACTGGTCGAGTCCGGATGGAATACGATCGTGCCCCCGACTGACCCGGCGGCGATCATGCAGGGCATACTCGAGTCGGTCGGCACGACAGGTGATTCGATCGAACCGTATGGAAGCGGAGATGCAGCGGCCCGGATTCTTGATGCACTTGCGAGTACTCGCGGCGGCGTACTCGCATGAACTGCTGGTGGGTCAACCACTACGCCTGTCCGTCCGATGAACCTGGTGGAACCAGGCACCATGCCTTGGCGAAGCGGCTTGGCGAACTTGGGATCGACGTCACGCTCCTTGCATCGAGCTTCCACTACACGAAGCTGGAGGAACGGCTGGATCCGAACGAACAGACCCGCGTCGAACTCCGGGACGGAGTTCGCTATGCATGGCTTCGAACCCGTGCCTATGCAGATCACCCGATTGCCAGGTTGCGGAACATGCGCTCATTCGCCACTCGTCTTTCCTCTGCATCCCCGGATCTCTCCATCCCCCAACCGGATGTGATCGTTGGTTCTTCTCCGCATCTCTATGCAGCGGATGCTGCACGGCGACTGGCCGGTCGGCTTCATGTTCCATTCTGCTGCGAGATAAGGGATATCTGGCCCGAGTCCCTGGTGGACATGGCGGGGGCATCAAGGTGGAATCCCGTTGTCGTGCACATGGCCATGCTTGAACGCCGCATCTATCGGGCTTCATCACGGATCTTCACACTGCTGCCGGGATCCGAGAACCACATTCTTGCAAGGGGGGGCCGCGAGGGTTCCGTCATCTGGGTACCCAATGGAGTTGATCCAAAACTGGTACCGCCCGCTTCCATTCCTCCAGAAGTTGGTCCATTCACATTGATGTACGCGGGAGCTCATGGTATTGCCAACAACCTGGACACCGTGCTTGATGCAAGCAGGATTCTCCAGGAAGAAACCGGCCCGGACGAGTTCCGATTCGTGCTCATCGGAGATGGGCCACGCAAGCATTTCCTTCGTAAGCGAGTGGAAGAGGAGTCGCTCCAACTGGTCGAGTTTCATGATCCAGTTGCCAAGAAGGACATCTATTCGATTCTGCAGAAGGCAAATGCCTGCATCCTCCCGTTGAAGCCGGGCAGCGTATTCCGTCATGGAATATCTCCGAACAAGATGTTTGATTACATGGCGGTTGGTCGCCCGGTTATCACCGCGGTCGATACTCCGGTCAATCCAGTCGTGGATGCAGCTGCTGGTGTCTCCATTCCCCCAGGTGATCCTTCGGCACTTGCATCGGCCATCAGGGCCATGGCTGCTCTTCCTGCGGATGAGCGGATCGAGATGGGGGAACGTGGCAGGGCACAGGTCATGGAGCACTTCAATCTCGATGAACTTTCAGTACGCGTTGCGGGGGCTCTCCGTGGGGTCGTTGAAGCCTGATGTGCATCGTCGGAGCTGCCCGGATATCCTTCTCGCTCTTCAGCACGAGATTCGGGGGCAGAGTTGAATGACTATTACTGATCGACCAATCAGAATCGCGATTCTCGGCACAGGCCGCATTTCCGGCAAGCACCTGGAAGCGATCGCGGTACATGCTGATGATCTCGATCTCGTAGGAGCCTGCGACACGAACGAAGCGGCTCTTGCATCGGCTGCTCTTCCCGAGGGCACGCCCACATACGACTGCCTGGAGACCATGATCGAGGAGACATCCCCGGACATCGTGACCATCTGCACCCCAAGTGGCCTGCATCCAGATCACGCCATCCGCTGCGCAAAGGCTGGAGTTCACGTCATGTCCGAGAAGCCGATGGCGACGCATTGGCAGGATGGTCTGGACATGGTGAAAGCCTGCGATGACGCTGGAGTCCGGATGTTCGTCGTCAAGCAGAACCGACTCAATGCAACACTTCAGCTGCTCAAGAGAGCGGTTGAATCGGGCCGATTCGGCCGGATCGACATGGTCAACATCAATGTCTTCTGGACGAGGCCGCAGGAGTATTACGACGCTGCCGACTGGCGAGGAACCCGTGATCTCGATGGCGGCGCTTTCATGAACCAGGCAAGCCACTACATCGACCTGCTTGACTGGCTCATCGGTCCCATCGACTCCATTCACGCGATGATGGCAACGCGAGAGCGTGACATCGAGACCGAGGACACCGGGGTTCTCAACGTGCGATGGAAGGATGGAGGAGTGGGCAGCGTCAACGTGACGATGCTGACCTACCCGAAGAACCTCGAGGGGTCGATCACGATTCTCGGCCAGACTGGATCCGTCCGGGTTGGTGGAGTCGCGGTCAACGAGATACAGGTATGGTCGTTTGCCGATGAACACCCCGATGATGCTTCGATTCGCGAGGCGTCCTATGAAACGGGTTCGGTCTACGGGTTCGGACACCCTCCCTACTACAGGAATGTCATCGAGGTGCTTCGCGGAGAATCCGAGGCGATGACGGATGGACAACAGGGTCTCAACAGCCTTGAACTTCTCATTGCAGCGTACAGGTCGGCGGAGACCGGCGAGACGGTACACCTTCCATTGAAACGTTGAGGATTCACCATGGCCGCCCCCTCCATTCATGAATCAGCGATTGTCGATGATGGTGCAACCATCGGCGAGGATTGCCGCATCTGGCACTTTGTTCACGTGTGTGCAGAAGCCGTTCTCGGCCGAGGGTGTTCCCTGGGCCAGAATGTGTTCATTGGAAACCGGGTTTCGATCGGCAACAATGTAAAGATCCAGAACAACGTGTCGGTCTATGACAACGTGATTCTCGAGGATGACGTCTTCTGCGGACCGAGCATGGTCTTCACGAACGTATACAACCCGCGTTCGGCCGTGACGCGGAAGGAAGAATACCTGGATACTGTCGTGAGGCAGGGGGCAACGCTGGGTGCGAATTGCACGATCATCTGCGGGGTCACCATCGGCCGAAACGCCTTCGTCGGGGCTGGGGCAGTAGTCAACCGGGATGTTCCCGATCACGCACTTGTCGTTGGTGTTCCAGCGAGGCAGATTGGCTGGATGAGCGCGTTCGGAGAACAGCTGGATCTTCCCCTGGAGGGTTCCGGTTCGTGCAACTGTGCCCATACGGGGGATGTGTACACCCTTGGGGACGGCGTGCTGCATCGGGAACCAGCTTGACGACCACCGGTACACTGTCGGCAGCACAGGTGGCGAACTCAGACATGAAACGAGCGATCGACGTACTGATTTCCTGCACGGCCTTGATCGTGTTGTCACCAATCCTGATCGCGGTCGGGGTCTTGATCCTTGCAACCTCAGGCTGTCCGGTGCTGTTTCTCCAGGACCGGCCGGGTCTCGGGGGGCGTGCTTTCAGACTGATCAAGTTCAGGACCATGACTCGAACCGATAGCAGCGAGGTTGATACAGATACCGATGGCATGAGATTGACTCGGCTTGGAAGGATCCTGAGAGCATCCAGCATTGATGAACTTCCTGAACTCTGGAATGTTCTGCGAGGCGACATGAGTCTGGTCGGTCCTCGTCCATTGTTGATGGAGTACCTGCCGCTGTACACACCGGAACAGGCGAGGAGACACGATGTACGTCCAGGAATCACGGGCTGGGCCCAGGTCAATGGACGGAATGCCGTTGACTGGGAAAGGAGATTCGAACTTGATGCCTGGTACGTTGACAACAGGACACTGCTCCTGGACATGCTCATCCTCTTCAAGACGATCTTCCAGGTCATGCGAATCGACCAGACCCGATCATCCGGTCACCAGACACAGGAGAAGTTCAGGGGGTCGAAGCCATGAGTCGACTGATCGTGCTTGGCGGCGGCGGGCATGGGAGGGTTGTCGCTGATACAGCTCGCCGATGTGGGAAGTGGGAGCATATTCTCTTCCTCGATGATGCCCCGGACCGAACGAGGGCGGAGGCTGACTTCCCTGTTCTTGGATCATGTGATGACCTTGCCCAGAGTCTCCGACCGGGCGATGAATGCGTCGTGGCGATTGGAGACAATGCACAGAGAAGATCCCTGCTTGATCGTGTCGATGAGCAGGGGGCACCGCTGGCGGTCGTAGTCGATCCATCAGCAGCAATCAGTTCAGATGCTGTGCTCGGCCCGGGAACGGTCATTCTTCCCCAGGGAGCGGTCAACATCGGATCCGTGCTTGGCCGCGGCTGCATCGTAAATACGGGAGCGACCGTTGATCATGACTGTGCCCTTGGCGACTGTGTGCATGTTGCACCTGGTGCTCATCTCGGGGGCGATGTGGTGGTCGGTGACCTGTCCTGGATCGGTATTGGCTCAAGCATCCGGCACGGTACCCGCGTCGGAGCCCGGGTGATGATCGGCGCTGGTGCAGCGGTGGTCTCGGATGTGGCAACTGGGACGACAGTCGTAGGCGTTCCTGCACGTCCAATGGATCGGCGCACCTGAAGAACAAACAGGCTTCTCGGGCCCGGAGCGGCGGTTTGCCGATACACGAACCGGCGAATCGCAATTTCCAGAGGTGCCTCGATCAGTCGGAGGGATACAATCGCACCCATGTTCAAGAGCATTGACCAGATCCGGCGAGCCATAAAGCGATCAATCCTGAAGGGCTGTGCCCGTTTCATGGTAGTGGTCGATTGGGCGGTTGGTTATGTCGAGCCCCTGTCGAGATATACGAAGCGAATCATCTTTGTCGGGCTTGATGTCCTCACGGTTGCAGTTGCAATCATCGCCGCCTTTGCCTTGACGCCCGGAGATCATGGATTGTTCCAGGTCTGGTGGGTCCTCCTGGTCATCCCGGTGCTTTCGGTGGTGATCTTCAGGTTTCTCAAGTTCTACAGGACGCTGGTCAGGTACATCGGGCCGAAATTCGCCCTGGACCTGGCCATCGCCGCATTGTTCTCAACAGGAATCCTGTTCGCGACCTACTTCTTCATAGAGACGGGCATCCAAAACAGCATTCTTCCAGAAAGCCTCAGGCCCGAGAGTGGTCAGAATTTCCTCCCTGGGCGAACGCCAATCTACTTCTGGCTCGTCCTCTGCATGCTTGTCGGCAGTGGCAGGCTCCTGATCCGCGGCTACTTCCGGTCTCGAAGCGTGGTTCACCGTGACCCAGTCATCATCTACGGGGCCGGGCAGGCGGGAGCACGACTCGTTTCAGCGCTGGTGCATGGTGTTGAGTACCAACCCGTCGCCCTTATCGATGATGATCGCGAACTCTGGGGCAATACGCTGCGTGACACACCAATCTACCCGCCGACCGAGCTGGCCCGTCTCGTCCGACGAAGGAAGGTGGTGAACATCTTTCTTGCTCTGCCCTCGGCCAGTCGTCTTCGTCGACTCGAGATCGTCGACCAGCTCAAGACGCTGCCGGTGAAGGTATTCACCATCCCAGGGCTCGAGGAACTCGTCGCCGGCTCAGCGCGCTTCGATGAACTCCGGCCGATCCTCATCGAGGATCTGCTTGGCCGTGAACCGGTCGAACCCGATGTTCATCTACTTCATGCCTGTGCAACCGGGAAATCGATTCTTGTCAGTGGAGCCGGCGGATCGATCGGTTCGGAACTCTGTCGCCAACTCATCCACCTTCAGCCGACACGACTGATCCTCGTCGACCATTCCGAGTTCAACCTGTATGTCATAGAGAAGTCGCTTACTCAACTGGCGGCGTCAGAGGGGCTGAATGTCGAGATCATCGGAAAGCTTGGAGATGTAAAGGACGGTGACCTGATGCGTGAACTCATCAGGGAACATGGCACCCAGACCATCTACCACGCCGCCGCCTACAAGCATGTCCCGATCGTCGAGCACAACATCGTCGAGGGAGCAAGGAACAATGTGCTCGGCACCCTGCAGCTTGCGGAAGCAGCCGTTGCAGAGGGAGTGGAGCGATTTGTTCTCATATCGACCGACAAGGCAGTTCGTCCGACCAACATGATGGGAGCTACGAAACGTTTCGCGGAGATGATCCTCCAGGGCATCTCCGCGCGTGGTTGTTCAACGAAGTTCTGCATGGTCAGGTTCGGGAATGTTCTTGATTCCTCGGGCTCGGTCGTTCCCCTGTTCAGAGAACAGATCCAGGCCGGCGGCCCCGTGACGGTTACTCATCCAGAAGTCACCCGGTACTTCATGACAATTCCCGAGGCGGCCCAACTGGTCATCCAGGCAGGGTCAATGGGAGAAAAGGGAGGCGTCTTCGTCCTCGACATGGGCCCTTCAATCCAGATTGCCGACCTTGCCAAGACCATGATTCGACTGGCTGGATACGAAGAGAGAACACCTGAAAATCCCGGGGGCGAGATCGAAATCGAGTACATCGGGTTGCGTGCAGGAGAAAAGCTCTACGAGGAACTGATCCTTGGAGAGAACACGAACGCAACCACGCATCCCCAGATTTCACGAGCGGTTGAAGAGGACCTGCCATGGGAGGAAGTCGAGCGGATTCTCGAGAAACTTTGTGACGCCTGCGAAGCCCACGACGGAGCGGGCATCAGGGCCCTGCTCGTGGAATGTGTAAAGGGATATGAACCAACTTCCGGGGGAAACCAGTCGGGTTCGACAACCGCATCACCGCACATCGAGTCGATTCCCACTCTTGCCACTGGAGGCTCCAAGGTCCAGGACAGGGTGTCCTGAGCCAACAGGGGACCTTGTGCCACGACACGGGTTCGCGGTGTAGAATGCCTACTTTCCGGGCACAAAGGAGTTCCACAGTGGCTGCAGGTCCAAATGTTCCTCTTCTTGATCTGAAACCCCAGTACCTGGCCCTGAAGGCCGAGATCGATGCTGCAATCCAGGCCGTGGTTGACAGCCAGTACTTCATTCTCGGTCCCACTGTCAGTGACTTTGAAGGTGACTGCAGGGACTACTGTGAAGTGCCGTATGCATTGGGTTGTGCTTCGGGATCCGATGCCCTGCTCCTTGCGTTGATGGCACTTCTTCCAGGTGTCCCCCGCATCAAGGGCCAGGTCATCTGCCCGTCCTATACGTTCTTTGCAACCGGGGGTGCGATTTCCCGGATCGGCTTGACGCCTGTATTCGCCGACATCGATCCAGTCACCTACAACATGTGCCCTGAGCACACGGCAGCCCTGGCGGAAGAATGCGACGAACTTCTCGCGATCATGCCTGTCCACCTGTATGGCCAGGCCTGTGACATTGATGCAATCCTGGAAATTGGGGAACGCCACGGGGTTCCGGTCATCGAGGACGCCGCCCAGGCTCTTGGTACTCGCGATTCGCATGGAACAATGGTGGGAAGCAGGGGAGCTGTCGGAACGTGGAGTTTCTTCCCGAGCAAGAATCTCGGTGGCTTCGGAGACGGCGGACTTTGTACGACCGCCGACCCGGACATTGCCGAACGACTACGCATTCTCAGGGTTCATGGAATGGAGCCGAAGTATTACCACCAGGAAGTGGGCATCAACTCGAGGCTGGACGCACTCCAGGCCGCGGTGTTGAAGGTGAAGCTCAGGCACCTGGAGGAGTGGCACGTCGCTCGCATCGAGAATGCATCCTTCTATGACGCGGCATTTGCCGAGGCCGGGGCTTCAACATCAATGACCCCGTTGTCGGAAGGCGGTTTCCCGCTCCGAACACCACATGCCAATCCTGCACCAGCCAGACACATCTACAACCAGTACGTGATTCGCGTGCCTGGAGAACTTCGAGACGAACTTCGTTCACACCTGTCCGAAGAAGGGATTGGAAGCGAGATCTACTACCCGGTCCCCCTCCACATGCAAGAGTGCTTCGCAGACCTGGGGTATGCCCCCGACGATCTTCCCGAGTCACTTCGTGCTGCCCGGGAAACGATCGCCCTGCCGATTTATCCTGACTTGACCGGCGAGCAGCGTTCGCATGTTGCGAACACCGTGGTCAGTTTCATGAACCAGCATGCTGCGTGCATGCAGCAGTGAGGATCGTTTCGATATGACTACTAATGATCCAGGACACACCGGCGCCGTGAAGGCAACCCCGGCCCAGCTGCTCGAGGAACGTTTAAAAACGCAGACTGCGACGATCGCGGTCGTGGGCATGGGGTATGTAGGAATGCCCTTGGCGCATGCAGTCCTCGAGGCTGGTTTCAATGTGCTCGGATTTGATGTCGATGAACGCAAGATTACGAAACTCGAGACGGGGGAAACCTACCTTCGCCATCTCGGCGAAGAGATGCACGTGGCGCTGGCAGAATCGGACAGGTTCGCAGCAACATCGGATCCAACTCGACTCGAAGTTGCTGATGTCATCGTCCTGTGTGTACCGACTCCACTGGGTGTTCACAACGAGCCGGACCTGAGTTACGTCCTTGACACCACGAAGCTTGCTGCGTCAACACTTCGACCTGGGCAGCTGGTCGTGCTTGAATCGACCACGTACCCGGGGACAACTCGGGAGGAGATGCTTCCCATCCTCGCCGCCTCAGGTCTTACCTGTGGAGAGGATTACTTCCTGGCATACAGTCCTGAGCGGGAAGATCCAGGTCGAAAGGGAGTTACCACGAAGGCAATACCGAAACTGGTAGGGGGCGTAGACAAGATCAGTACCGATCTTGCAATGCTGTTGTACGAACAGGTCGTAGCCGAAGCTCACAGGGTCTCCTCGGCCGAGATTGCCGAGTCGGCGAAGATCCTTGAGAACGTCTATCGAGCAGTGAACATCGCGCTCGTCAACGAGTTGAAGGTGATTCTCGACCGGATGGATATCGATATCTGGGAAGTCATCAATGCCGCTGCCACCAAGCCCTTCGGATTCCAGGCCTTCTACCCGGGTCCAGGTCTTGGAGGCCACTGCATTCCGATCGATCCCTTCTACCTGACCTGGAAGGCGCGTGAACTAGGGTACACGACCCGGTTCATCGAGCTGGCAGGTGAAGTCAACGCACACATGCCGCTGCACGTCGTCAATCGTGTTGCGGAGGCGCTGAACACCGACGGGAAACCGCTCCAGGCTTCGAAAGTCCTGGTGCTGGGCATCGCCTACAAGCCTGATGTGGATGATGTACGTGAATCTCCTGCTGCGACGATCATCGATCTTCTGATCGAGCGTGGAGCTGAAGTGTGCTACCACGACCCACATTGCCCGGATTTCCCGGAGATGCGCCATCACGACATTGACATGCATTCCGTCGATCTTGATGCGACGGTTCTCAGGAATGCAGACTGTGTCCTGATCATCACGGATCATTCTTCCGTCGACTACGCCTTCGTCGGTGCAGAATCCAGTCTTATCGTGGATTCAAGGAACGCCATGGAAGGCCTGGAAGTCAAGGCCAGGATCGTGAAGGCCTGATCAGGGCCCACGTACTATGTGCCCCATGACGGCTGGTCACACATGACGACCGATTCATTGCAACTTGGAGGTCGGCCTGGATCTCCTCTTGAAGCATCGATGCGTGCCGGGGCGATCGATCCGCTTGGAGATCGACTGCACCTGTTGGCCGCTGTCGCCTTCCTCTTTCTCAACCCGATCGGAACTGGAGCGAGTACGGTTGGATTTATCACGCTTGCATCGGTGGCGATCCTTCGATTTGTCTGTGGGTTCCTGGGTGTACAGGAATTTTGCAGAAGAGTGTCCGGAGGTTCCCTTGAGGTGGTGGGTCTGCCAGCAAACACATACACGGGAGTCTTCAGGCATCCGGTCATCATCACCATCCTCCTGTATCTCGGGTGGCTGGCGATCGGACTGCTCTGGGCTTCACCTTCAACGTGCTTGGGCCTGGAAGACCTCAAAAGTCACCGAATGCTGCTCCTTCCTCTATTGCTCATGCCTGTCCTTCGCCATGCTCGAATTCTTGTCGTCGCATTTCTTGCAGGAGCAGTCGTAGTCAATGCGATCCAACTGCTCGAGTGGCAGGAATGGCCTGGATGGATCGGATGGGACTCGTTCGAGAATACGGGACGTGTTGGCGGACTCAACAACGAGATCGTCACGGGTCTCTTCCTGGCTGTTGCGATCTGCTTCTGGATTCGTTGGCTCCTCGTTGCTCGCCGGTGGTGGTGGCTTGTGCCATTTCTCGCCTTGTGTCTTGTCGGCTGGCTGCTTGCAGGATCACGGGGTCCAATTGTTGCAGGTGTCGTTGCGGGATTCCTCTCCTTCCTGCTGCCGTTGATCCTCGAACGATCTCTGCGAAAGCGGGCACTCGTCATCGGTCTTGTGGGGTGCGTTCTTCTTGTGCCACTTGCCGCATGGAAGTGGGAGTACATGAGTGGAAGGTTTGATCAGATCATCGAGCAGTGGAACGAGCAAGACGTAGATCCGACATCGAGTGTCGGGAAGAGGATATTGCTGGCGGAGTACGGCTTTGCGTGCTTCAAGGCGAGGCCGCTGCTGGGAACCGGCCCCGGAAATGCAGGCCGCTACCTGCCAGATGAACGGTCCGGCGATTCGCTGCTGATCAACGGCGATCCCTACAAGTGGGATTCGAGGTTCGCCCATCTCCAGAACTCGGATGTATTCGAGGGCGATCCACCGGATCGTCTCAACTTACACTCGACGTACATCCAGGCACTGGCGACGCTGGGGCTTCCTGGCTTGGCGTTCTTCTGCTGCATGCTGGGCGCGGGCCTGGTGTCGTCATGGCGACTCCTGCGTGAGCAGACCCTTGTCGCGGCGACATTCTTTGGAATAGTCGCATGGATGATTACTGGCTTCGCGGACTCCCTAGAGATCGGAGGAAGCAAGTTGAGCATGCTTGGCGTCCTGCTGGCATTCGCCCTGCTGGGTTCCAGGAGGAGTACAGGCAGTGCCGCGAGGACGGCTCGGAACCCGTAGAGTTCCACTAGGAGCCCTTGATCCAGTTGCAATCAAAGGGTCGCCGGATGCGTTCTATCGGTCCGGTAATGCATGTTTGCCCGATCTTTCATTCCGTGTGGAACAGGGGGGGTGAGCAGGCCGATTTGTGTGTAGAGAGGCGATTTACAGGCTTGAAAGAGCAGCTTCATGAGTAGGATGAACTAGGAGAGCATCCCGTCGTATGAATCTTCAGGAAGCGGCATATGCAGGACTGCACCGGATTTCCAGGGAAGCGAGTTCATGACCTTCAAGGAACGATTGGCAACGATTTCAGCACACCTCGGTGCAAGCATGCTTGCCGTGGCAATGCTGTCGTGGACTCCGTCGGCAGTTGCGGAAGTTACGAATCGAATCCTTGCGGTCGCTGACTTCGGCTCACACAGTGGTGTGCACGACAACCCCGATGGATTGGATGATCTTCTCTGGCTTCAATTCCCATCTGGCCAGGTCTACATCCAATACATGAATGAAGATGGACTCTTCGTACGCAACAAGGCGGGTTCGATAGATCACATCCTTGTGCTGAGCCAGGGATCTGGATACTTCACAGATGATGAACTCGTTGTAACGAACAATTTCGGTAACAGCGGGCAACTTCAAGCCAGCCCAAATGTGGTCGGCCCGGTCTCCGAGGTAACGATCATTGATCCGGGACGGGATTACATCACGCCACCAGGTGGTCTGTTAGACCATCTCTTGATAGACGGCAATCCAAATGAATCGGGTGGCACAGGATTTTCGTATGTTTATGAACTTGCCTTGGGCGCTGCTCCAGGAGAAGTCGCCGAGATACAGGTACGCGATGGTGGCAGTGGATATCCCCCAGGTGTACCTGGGGTCGATGGCAACGGTGATGGCGATTTCTGTGACCCTGGGGAAGGTGACATTCCGATGGCGCCGAGACCCCTTGTTCTTATTGCGTGGCACCCTTCGGGGGATATGGCAAAGTCCGCTCTTGCTACGGTCTGGGTTGATGATACAGGCGCAATAATGGATGATTCGGTTGCATCAAGTTGCGGCTTTGGCGCACCATCCATCCTTCCAGATCAGAACGGATCAGGATATTTTGAGACACCCTCTTGGGAGTTCTTTCCGGATCCGGACCCTGGGGGATCTGGCGCCGTATTCCAGGCGGTCTTGCATCGCGGGATAAAAAATTTCTTTGACGGTGTGCCTCTTCCCGGAGGGCCACCGGCCGAACCAAATTTATCTGATGGTGGAGATGGGTATCGACAGGATCCAGATATCCAGTTCGTCGATCCCGGACCGGAAGGAACTGATGCGAAGTTTGAGATCGTGCGAGGTCCGGGTCCCGTAACGAATGTGGACATTCTTCATCCGGGGCAGGGCTACAGTTCTCCACCTACAGTGTCCCTCCCAAGATCCGGATCGGGAGCGATTCTCAAGGCTGTCCTCAATACAGCAGGCACCAGGCCGCTGATGATTACAGGGACACCAAATCTCGCGAAGATGAGCTGGCTGAATGTCAAGGCCTACCCCGGCGACTTTGATGGGGATGGCGATATGGATATCTATTTCCGTCACCCAAAAAAGAACCCCTCCTTCATCTGGTTTATGGAACGCGGAGAAATACTCGAAGCACAGGCCCTTCCAAGAGAGATGAGCCATGGCTGGAGAGTCATAGGCACCGGGGATTTTGACCTTGATGGAGATGATGAAATCTACTGGTTCAATTCAATGAATGGATCGACGACGATCTGGAACATTGATCATGTGCCGGGTCAACCGGATCAATGGATCGGCCCAGGGACTTCATTCTCTTCTCGCATCTCGGAATTGCCCTGGCGGCCTGTCCTGATTCTTGAGACGAGCGAGTATCCAGGGACCACGGTCTATTGGTACAACCACGCTTTGAAGATGGGGGCTATCAGAAAGCGGAATCCAGACAGCACCCAATATACATTTGGTACTCGAGTGCTCGTCGATGTTGATGGGAACATGGTCCTTGCCGGTCCGGGGTTTGTCCCCAGGATTGCGGGCGATTTCGATCTTGACGGACTTCGTGACGATTTGCTTTGGCAGAATGTCGATGACGGGCGTATTGCCATGTGGATCATGGATGAAGAGGTCGTCGAAGAGGTGACCATTCTCACCTATCAGGGCGAAGGGGAGCCGATTATTGCATGGGACCCTGTCGGTGCAGGCAGCTACAGCGCCATTTCGGACGGGAGATCGTCAACTCCCTATTCAAGGATATTCTGGCAGTGCGGTGGAGCAGATATCTCATGGATATGGTCATTGGAAGAGCCTGGATCAAGCAGCGACAGCATTCTGGGTTCCTTCGCCGATCTATTCCTCGGGATGGGTTCATCGACAAGTTCCAGCGAGGGTCTTAGTGATGTTGGCAATGTGTACAGGATCGCGATTGAGGGTTGGTCTTCCCTTGTCAGCAGCGTTGACATATTCGGCGAAGGAGATGATGGCGGCAGTGGCAGTGGCAGTGGCGACTACGACATTAACCAATTCGATCCGAACAACACGTCCACATGGCCGGATGGCATCACGAATTCGATCGCCATGATCGGGTGGTTGACGTTCAATGTCACAGCTGCAGATCCTTCCTCCTGGCCCGACAGTGTCAACACCGAAGAGGAACTCACTGTCTGGTTGGCCCAGCAGGTCGCGGCATTGAGCGGTCTTTAAGCGGTCTTCAGGCTTCCGGGAGCAGTTCAGCTGGATCCTGCAGCAGGTCCTTCACTGTCTGAAGAAACCGTGCACCTTCAGCCCCATCGACGACACGATGATCACAACTGAGACTCAACGGAAGGACTGACCCGGCATAAAAGGTGCCGTTCTTCGTCAGTACACGTTCCCGGGTACGCCCGGTGGCAAGAATTCCAACTTCCGGATAGTTGATGATCGGAGTTGCGAATGCACCTCCGGCGGAACCGACATTGGAAATCGTGAATGTTCCACCAGCAAGGAGTTCGCGTTCAATCGTCCTGTCCCTGCATCCGGAAGCCAGTTCGGCGACCCGATCAGCCAGTTGAACGATCGTCAATGAATCCGCATTGTTGATGACCGGCACCATCAATCCATGGTCCGTGTCGACGGCACAACCGAGGCTGACGTGCTTCATGACCTGGATCTCTTCAATGAAGTCATCGACATTCGCATTGAGCATTGGATGTTTCTGGAGACCCTTGCAGACAGCCGACATGACGAAGGGGAGGAGGCTCAATCGTCGCCCAAGGAGAGCCTCGATGCCACTTCGTTTTTTTTCCAGCTCCGTGACATCCGCTTCATCCACCACGGTGAAATGAACGGCGGTCTGGACGGAGTGGAGAAGGGATTGCGCGATTTTCCGGCGAATGCCCTTGAACGGTATCCGCTGTAAAACCCCCTCCAGGGGCAATGAAACAGGCGTTGCCAGGGGGGTTGGAGCGTTCGCCTCGTCATGCTGCGTCGGCCGAGGTGAACCGGCAACAATGGAACGCTCATGGACATCACTTGCAGTGACACGCCCACCTCGTCCGGTTCCACTGACAGAGTTGATGTCGATTTCAAGGTCTCGGGCTATTCTCCGGACTGCCGGTGTGGCTCGTGCCTTTTCGACATCACCCTGTGGAGCAGCCGGGGCCTGCCTTGAGAATGATGCAGGAACGGTCAAGTCCGAATCAACCGTGCCTACCACGGTCCCGGCGTCATCACTTTCAGCCGACTCAACATGTTCAGGTGTTCCTGGTGGAGGGCTGTCCAGTTCCACCTGCGTGTCATAGGACACGAGTGTGTTGCCTACATTGACGATGTCGCCTTCCTTCCCATGGAGTTCCTTGATGACACCACTCCAGGGGCTGGGCACTTCAACCAGGGCCTTGTCCGTTTCCATCTCCGCCAGGGTCTGGTGTTCCTTGACCGGGTCGCCCGGGGCAACACGCCACCGGACGATTTCGGCTTCATGCACACCTTCCCCGAGGTCGGGAAGTATGAAGTGCGATTTGTCGTTTGGTTGCTTGATGACCATGGTATTCGTCGTGTCTCGAGTTCAATAAGCGATGACATCCGCGACAGCCTGCTCGATCCTGGCTGCATCGGGAAGATAGTCAAGTTCAAGTTTGTAGTACGGCATGGTGCAGTCGAAGCCTGTAACTCGTTGAACGGGGGCCTCGAGATGAAGGAAGCACTCTTCCATGATTCGAGATGCGATTTCAGCGCCAACTCCGCAGGTCATTGGAGCTTCATGCACAACAACAGCCCTACCTGTCTTCTGAACCGAAGCTGATATTCGAGGCATGTCGATCGGGCTGATGCTGCGCAGATCGATGAGCTCGATATCTCGCCCGGATGACTCGATTGCATTCATGCACTGGATCACGGAAGCTCCCCAGGAGACCATGGTCAGTTCGTCGCCTTCACGGACGATGCGGGCCTCGCCTATGGGAATCGTGTACTCGTCCTCAGGCACCTCTTCTCGAAACGCCCTGTAGATCCGCTTGGGTTCGAAGAAGATGACGGGATCAGGGTCACGGATGGCACTTATCAGCAGCCCCTTGGCGTCGTAGGGGGAACTGGGCATGACCACCTTGATCCCCGGAACATGCGTGTAGATGGCCTCGGGACTGTCACTGTGCAATTCAGGGGCATGGATCCCACCACCGATAGGCACTCTCACCGTGAGTGGCACGGTCAACGCTCCCCGGGTTCGCGTTCGCATTCTCGCCGCGTGGGTGCAGAGCTGGTCATATGCCGGCCCAAGAAAGCCTTCAAACTGGATTTCAGGGATCGGCAGCAGGCCTCCCATGGCCAGGCCGATGGAGGCCCCAATGATGCCGGATTCGGCAAGTGGGGTGTCGACGACCCGGTCTGCACCGAATCTCTTGTGCAATCCCTCCGTAACACGGAACACGCCACCGTTGAGGCCGACATCCTCCCCAAGGATGAGGACGCGATCGTCACGTTCCATTTCCTGGATCAAGGCCAGGTTGATTGCCTGTACGAGTGTCAGATTCGCCATGGTCTCTCATTCATCCTTCTCTATGTTGCAGCCCGGTCGGCGGTTTCACCGGGAAACCGTCCAAGGCTGCATGTCCTCATGGCACGAGCCTGCTCCTCTAGTCCTGCAGGCATGGCCTTGTACATATTGGCAAACATGTCGCTGGCTGGAAGTGGTTCGATTTCTTCGGCACTCTTGACTACATCGACGACATGGGCTTCCGCCTTTTCAAGCAGCGCAGCTTGCCTTGTTTCGTCCCACAGGCCCTTGGCATCAAGATGGTTGCGAAGTCGGATGAGTGGATCCCGGAGTTTCCACATCTCCACTTCTTCCTGATCGCGATAGCGACGTGCATCATCGGCTGTCGTATGGTCCCCGAGTCGATAGGTAATGGCCTCAATGAACGTCGGCCTGTTCGCCGTACGTGCCCGTTCAGCTGCATCACGGACAACCTTCACGACCGCAAAGAGATCATTGCCGTCGACCTGGATGCATTCCATGCCATACCCGACCCCGCGTTGGGCGATTGTCGGAGCAGAACACTGGATCCTGGTGGGTACCGAAATAGCCCACGAGTTGTTCTGGCAGAAGAAGATCACTGGAAGGTCGAGGTTTGCAGAGAAGTTCATGGCCTCGTGGAAGTCGCCTTCGCTGGTTGCCCCGTCTCCAAAGAAGGTGCATGCGACAGCGTCATCGCCACGGTACTTGTGCGACCATGCCAGCCCAGCCGCGTGAAGCATCTGGGTGCCGATGGGAATGGCAAGAGGAGTCACGTTGACGCCGCTTGGAATCTCATTTCCACGCTCATCGCCCATCCAGTGAAGAAGCACGTATTCCATGGGGAGGCCATGCCAGAACAGGCCGGCATTCTCTCGGTAGCAGGGAACAAGCCAGTCCGTCTTTCGTAATGCATAGGCAGCTCCAAGGGAAGTCGCCTCCTGCCCCCGGTTCTCGGGGTAGGTCCCCATGCGACCGCTTCGCTGGAGTTTGAAGGCAATCTCATCAAAATGCCTGCAGGTCACCAGGTGGGAGTAGAGCTTGATCAGGTCTGCATCCGGGATGAGATCTGCTCCAAGCTCCTCGTCGAACCGACCGTGCTCATCAAGGATCGAAACTCGTTTTATCGTGGTTTCAAAAACGGTTTCAACCGGCATGGAGACGTTCCTCGACGGATCCTGTTCGGATTCGGTGCAGGGCAAGTTCAGCTGCGGCCTTGTTTCCGGAAATCATGCGATCAGTGCTGATTTCAAGGATGTGGGAGGTTGTCTCCTCGATCTCATTGATCTTTCCTTCAAGTTCGGACTCCGACATCTCCAGGTACGTTCCCGCAAGATGGATGAGCCCACCCGCATTGACGATGAAGTCAGGCGCGTACAGGATGCCCCGATCCATGAGTAACTCCCCATCGATCGAGGGATTGTCAAGCTGGTTGTTCGCTGCACCGCAGACGATCCTGGCCTGGATCCTGTCGATGATGTCACTGTCGAGAATGCCACCAAGCGCACATGGAGCAAGAATGTCGCATGGAAGCAGCAGTATCTCGTCGACATTCGCTGCCTTGGCTCCACATGACTCAACGAGTTCCTGGACCAGGCCCTCGTTGATGTCGGCTACGACCAGATCGGCACCATGTTCATGCAGGAGCCTGGCGAGGTGTGCACCAACACTTCCAACACCCTGTATGGCGACGGTCAGACCTGCGAATTGGTCAACACCGTTATGGCGAAGACAGGCCTGCATGCCGC
>Ga0315339_1000549_pt1 | contig 45257 bp, 42 predicted proteins | sample ASW17metaG_FD_204514 | JGI IMG/M metagenome (GOLD analysis project Ga0315339, IMG submission 204514) | Ammonia-oxidizing marine archaeal communities from Pacific Ocean, United States - ASW #17 | ecosystem: Environmental > Aquatic > Marine > Oceanic | place: USA: California | collected 2016-12-05 | reverse complement strand
AATTAGAATTCTCCGATCTACAATGGGACAAAGGGAGAGCAACAATAAACACTCATTCGTCACCTAACTTTTAATCCGAGAGGTAACGCAATTAAAGCTTTATCTACCTTCTTTTTGGTGCTAAATCTGTTGGCCTGCCTCAATAAGCTAATGTTTTTATTTACCTTTTTTGGAAAATCTCATGCTATCCATGGAAAGTTATGAGAAATCTCGCCTTATCACGGTCACCCAAAATCGAAATTTTGGTGACCCCGCCGCAAGTATCTGATTTCAAAGACCACCAGATCTCATCTTAGCGTTGGACTGACACAAGATTCAGGGCGACAACTCCGATGTCGGAGCAAAACCAAGAGGAGCCGAAATCATGTCAGGCAAAACCGTAAACAGTGCAATCCTTCTGCTGGTGATCGGCAACGCCATGGCATTGATCAGCGATGTGTTCATCAAACTGCTGGAACCCGGCGCGCCGGTATTCCAGTTTGCCTTCCTCCGCTGCGTCATCACCCTGTTGCTGCTACTGCCCCTGGCCGGCCAACTCAGCCGGAAACACCTGTTTTCCGGCATCAAGGTCCACGCCGTGCGGGCCCACATACACCTGGCTGGCATCCTGTGCATGATTGTTGCCCTCGGCAATCTGCCGCTGGCCACCGCCAACGCCGTGTTCTACGCAGCTCCCATCCTGGTCATGGTGCTGTCCGTCATGCTGTTCCGGGAAAAGCTGACCCCGCTGAGCGTCTTTGCCGTCTTCAGCGGATTTGGCGGCATCATCGTCATCCTGCGGCCAGTAGAATTCAACTGGGCTGCCATCGCCGCACTGACATCCGCCTTTGCACTGGCTATCAACGCTGTAATGGTGCGTAAACTGCCGAAGCAGCAGTCCACCGTTCACAAGCTGTTCCTGAATTACGCGCTGATCATCCCGGCTGCCGGCGCACTGGCCTTATGGGAAGGCGCCGCCTGGGACAGCTCCATACTTATCAGTGCACTTGGATCTGCCCTGTTTATTCTGGGCTACAACATCACCGTGTTGCTGGCCTACCAGCAGGTGGATGCCAACCAGGTCACCAGTGCCGAATACACCGGCCTGATCTGGGCGGTACTAATTGGATGGATAGGTTTCAATGAAATGCCCGACCTTTGGTTCGCCGTGGGCAGTGCCATGATTGTGGTGCCACTTATCATGGTGGGGTTGCGTTCGCGTCATCGGAGTCGCCGGGTATTGCAGCCTCAGCCGGTGAATAGTTGACGCGTTCAGTCCATAGAGATACCAAGGAGTAACCTGCGCCCATCTGATGGACCTAATCCTGCGGTTACTCCTCAGCTTCGTAGGTCACACGAAACTGAATGCGGTGTTCCAAAGTTTGATTGGCCGAGATACGGAACTGAAGCTACGGTCGCAAAGCGGACATTCAGATTTTGGAATAACGCCTTGGCTTTGCGGCGTGCCGGAGCGACAGCGTAGGAGCGTTCGCCAACAGCCACAGGTTAGTTGATAGATGGTTATGCAACGAGGTTCCAGTAGCGATTCTTAAGGCAATCCAAGAACCAGCGAAGGTCAGGCTTATGCAATGATCTGGCCCTTATGACAGCACCCTTGGTAAACCTGGCCCGTATAAGAGAACAACAACTGCCCATCATGCTTCATCAAACAGTTCAGACTATAGTATGCCTTCCTGCCTGCACATCTCTGTCGTGCCGGCATAGAGGATAGGCCTGGCTGCCGGTCTGTATCAACCGATCCGTCCGGGTACTAGCACTCTGGCAATCGGCCGCCACAGTATCTCTCTGCTCCCTTACCAAGCCAATGTGTCCCCGCAGCGCCTCGATGCACATCCCTAACCCGTCGGGCAGCCTTTGAACGCAGCATCCCTCACACTGGTCCTCCGCATTTCACTTCAATGATTTTCGCCCTCCCTTCGCATCCAACCATAGTATGTAGCCCAGACAGGTTCGCTGAAACTCCCTAGCAGTCATCCCGGTTTTGTGATCCACGCTGATAAGAGGTTTCTAAATCCGAAAAATAGTCGCTATTACAACTTCATCAGCCACCTCACACACACCGCGACCTCGGATTTTACCTCGCGCAGCTGCACCCAGCTGCTCCAGGATTCTGTGCCACACTTTCCCGATTGCTAAATTGGCTCACGGTTTGAAGATCACACGCTCTACTAGCAAAGCACAGGTCTAACTGAGTAACGGGTGTCGCGCATTTCTGCACACCTACCCTCCCGGGCTTCAGAAACAGGTCCACTTGCCTTATGTACCGTTACCGTCCTAAGGATTCTTCAAGACCCACGTAAGCCAGCGACGCCACTGCCAGTAGAATTGTTCTCTGCTATTACCACTGAGTTTCAGATGGCCGGGATTGCCGGCTTCGCAAGCAAAAAAATGGCCCCACAAGGGGCCAAAAGGATCGCAACACAATGCAATGGGAATCTCTAATTATGAATAATATCTGGAAGCCAGGTAGCCAAATCATCTAAAACAAAAACCGCAAAAAGAACCAACAACTGAATAATAATGAACGGAAAAACGCCAGTATAAATATCCCTGGTTTTAATAGCGGTCGGACATACGCCTTTAATGTAAAAAAGAGCAGGTCCTACTGGAGGAGTCAAAAAAGATGTTTGAAGACACAAAGCGAATAAGACCGCAAACCAAACAGGGTCAACACCTAAACTAAAAACAGTTGGGGCAACCAGGGGAAGAACTATAAGCGTTATCTCAATCCAATCAAGAAAAAAACCCAAGACAAATGTTAACAGCAAAATACAAATTACGACACCCGTCGCACCAAACGGAAGATCAATTATTAAATTTCTAATTACGTCGTCCCCACCAACACCACGTAAAACTGATGCAAATACGGTTGCTCCTAGAAAAATACCAAATATAAATGCAATCGTTCGGCTCGTTTGATGAAGCGCTGCAGATACAACCATTATATTCAACTGCTTGTTAAGCCCTGCGAGAACTAGAGCACCAGCAGCTCCAATAGCCGATGCCTCGGTTGTAGTGGCAATACCGGAGACAATTGAACCAAGAACGCCAAATATTAAAGCGAGGGCTGGTAAAGCGGCCCGTAAAAAACCAATTAAATAACGAATTGAAAAATTTCTAACGGTGTCTTGCGATGGGGCAAAGCTAGGTCTTAAATATGCAGAGGTTACAATATAGAGTATATATCCAAAAGCCAGAAGTAACCCCGGGACAACTGCAGCCATAAAAAGCCGTCCAACAGAGGCCTCGGGTGTACCGAGTCTATCAGCAAGCAACACCAACATAATACTCGGTGGAATGATTACCCCTAAAACACCGACAGCTGAAGCCGTCCCTACCGCCAAACCCTTATTATAATTTTGAGAAAGCATAGGGCCGATAGAAAGCATTCCTAATAGCACCACAGAAGCGCCTACGATCCCGGTCGAAGCCGCCAAAAGAATTCCTACGATGACAACTGATACCGCATATCCTCCCTTCAGAGTGGAAAATAGGCCAGTAAGCGAGTGCATCAATTTCTCAGCAACTCCTGATCGATCAAGCATGATCCCCATAAAAATGAACATTGGCAACGCAACCAGCAATTCATTTGCAACCAACCCGTAAATTCTCGCATCTAAGGAACCAATAGTTCCTTGCCACGTAAACCAAATATCCGAATTGAAATACTCAACTAACAAGAATCCTATGATCGCAAACAAAAAACCGGCTGCAGATAGCGCCCACGCTACCGGTAAACCCATCAGCAGAAATAGGAAGAAGCATCCAAACATCGAACTTACAAGAACTTGCTCACTAATCATATAGTTAACCGATAAATCAGAAATAATATTACTATTTTTTTGGTTTTCCGAGCACTAAAGCGATATCTTTTATAAGTCGAGAAACCAATGAGAGCATCAACAACAGGATAGAGAATGGAATAATACTTTTAAGAATAAACCTATATGGCAACCCATCGGGAGCCATAGACGATTCACCTTTAACAAATGAATTCCAAGCGTACTGTACAAGAGTTTCAGTCATAAAAACTAAAAGAGGAATTACCAAAACGCTAATTAATAAAAATTCAATTAAAGCTACGCATCTAACGGGGAGCTTCTCTGACAAAAAATCTACGCGCACATGATCGTCTGTAACAACAGCGTATGATAAAACTATCAACATGGTCGCTCCAAACAGGTGCCAAGATAACTCCAACATGGCAGCTGACCCGCTATTAAACAAATAACGACTAAAAACATTAAATAATACGACGAGCAGAACCAGTAACCAAATCCATGACACCGCCTTCCCTATCAATACAACAAAACTATCTATATAGAAACTTATATACTCTAATTTTAACCCGCTTTTTAAATGGCCTTCCTTTTTTTTAACCACCCTGCCCCCAGATGTTTTAATAAAATATATAACCCTCACCAATATTAGGGAGAGCTCACCTACTCTCCCTAATACCTCAGATGTCAATATTTGTTAGGAAGATAACCTTGCTGAGACCATTTCTTATAGGACTCTGAAAACTCAACCTGACTTCGTAAAACACGCGCAAACGCCGCACTGTTTTCACTATTCTTCGACAGTACTTGGTCTGTTATCTCTTTCAATTTAGTCAAGTCATTTTCAGAAAGCTGAATTGGCGAAGCCCCAGCTTCATTTATGGCCTTAATTGCCTTACCTTGCAAAAATTCGGTTTCAGAAAGGGTATAAAGTGTTGCTGCCTTACAAGACATTTCAATCAATCTTCTAGTGGGTACCGCCAACTCATTCCATTTGCCCTTATTTATCATGAGGTGAGTTGCAGTGCTCGGCTGGGCCCAATCTGGAACCATGTAGTATCTCGCAATCTCTGGAAAGCCAAACTTTAAGCCCACAAGAGGTTGGCCTAGTTTTGCAGCGTCCACCACACCACGTTCCAACGCCTGATAAGTCTCCGCTGCAGAAATTGAAGATACATTTACTCCAAGTTCAGAAAGAACATCTGCGCCAAAGCCTGCAATTCTGAAGTTCAGGTCCTTAAGATCCTCGATAGAACTGACAGGTGATGTAAACCACCCACCCAATTGAGGTCCGGTAACACCACAAAGAATTGGGTGTATATTTCTCTTACCTGAATCCGTGACTTCAACGAGCTGAACTCACGCCCAAAGCCTGCAATAACAAGGCTTAGAGCGATATAATAGCATCTGACACCCATTCACCCAGTTAGTGCTTTCGGCTCATGCGTACCTTCACTCTCCAGCAATCCCGAACCGAAGTCTATACACCCAATGGCGGGCTGGCCCTGGTCGGTCATTGCCTGAACCGGCATACCTCACTCACCAAAACCGCCCGCACCGTCGTCAAGCGGCACGGTATTCCGAACATTGAACTGATCCGGACCTATCTTGGCCTGATCACGCTGGGCAAGAGTGACTTCGAGGCGGTCGAGCCGGTTCGAACGGACCCATTTTTCAAGTCTGCGCTGGGCATCAAGCAATCGCCATCGTCGGCCCGGTTGCGCCAGCGATTTGATGAAGACGCTCAAGGCCTGACACCCCTGCTGGACGATGCCAGCGTCGAGTTTCTTCAGTCCGTCGAAGCTCCGGTGTCACCTCTGGCGATGGGCCACGTTGCGCTGGATATGGATGTCTTTCCCATGGACAACAGCCAGACCCATAAGGAGGGTGTCAGCTACACCTACAAGGGCTACGACGGTTATGCACCGCTGGCCGCCTACCTGGGGCAGGAAGGCTGGTGCCTGGGTTGCGAGCTGCGCCCTGGCAGCCAGCACGCCAACAAGGGATTTCTCGATACCCTCAAACGGGTGTTACCCCGGGCTCGATCACTGACGGATAAGCCCATTTTGTTGCGCCTGGACAGCGCACACGATGCCCGTGCTAATCGCGATTTCCTGCGCGAGCAGGACCAGATCGACTTCCTGATCAAGTGGAACCCTCGTAAAGAGGATCCGCTCGTCTGGGCAGACAAGGCCCAGGCCCGGAAAGCCTGGTCACTGGAGCGCGATGGCAAGATGGAAGCGGTTCTGTCGGAAGCGATTCCGGACGAGCCCGGTCTGCGTCGCATCGTGAAGGTCACCGTTCGTACCAGCGATGCCGAAGGCCAGCTGTATCTCGAACCGGAAGTCAGCCTCGAAGGCTGGGTGACCTCGTTGCCAGCCGAGGTGGCCGATGAGCAAGAAGTCATGGCACTGTATCGCGACCACGCCACCAGTGAGCAGTTCCACAGTGAATTCAAAACCGACCTGGACCTGGAGCGGCTGCCGTCCGGCAAATTCGACACCAACAACCTGGTCATGGCCTTCGCCACCATGGGTTACAACGTGCTGCGCTGGATGGGCCTGAGACTGACCGGCCCGGATGCACCGGTTCGCCATCCGGCCAAGCGTCGCCGCCTGAGAACCGTGATGCAGGAAATCGTGACCATGGCCTGCCGCCTGGTGCACAGTGGCCGGCAGTGGATCCTGCGATTTGGCCGACACTGCCCAGGCTTTGCGGTTTACCGCGATCTTTATCGGGGCCTTGCTTCCGCCGGATAGGCCAACTCAACCACTGGCAAAAAACAATCCTCCCGGAATCCTCTGCCGGGACAGCCCGCTATTGCCTAAACACTGCATGCTGGTTATTTATCAACCAATCTCGAACCATCGGTTGCTCCCGCTCTTTGCTTCCTGACCTCAAAGTCAGAATCTCACCCAGTTATCGCCTCTTGTTGGCGCAGAGGTGGGCTTGACGGGTATATTGGCGAGCGAAGTCACTGATTCAGGTCTTACTATAAGCATCAACTAGCAGTTCTTCACCGCCGCCGCTATAATGCCAGGCGATATAGTCTATTGGACCCAAATAAAAAGGGATATATGAGAAAAGTGAAGCTTCAGGCATAGAACCCTGATCATATGCTGTATAAGTGAACCCTGCTGGATACGTTCCTTTTTCAACAGCACTGCTTACCTCAAATCCCGGTATGAGCTCACCCGGCTCATAGGTTCTCAAGGTAACGTGGCCATTCGAAATTTCGCTGAGCCATTTTGAAGCATGAACTATTGCATCAAGACCGGGAACTGTAGTGGGTGCGCCAGTAGGAACTTGCCACCGCACACGCTCAATCTCTTGAGATGACACGGGCGCTGCACCGCTACAAAAACCACTCAACAGTACTAACCTTAATGCCAACTTTTTGGCAGTCCCAGACTTAATTCTTTTTTGTATGTATTTTATGTTAATCATTTCTTTAACTCCTTTATTAGTTTTGTTAATTCAGCTTCTACCAAAAAAATTATAGGATTTCTGAAAGCCTTATCTCGTTCTTTCATATAATGTAACTACAGCTGCGCTACCAAGCCCTAAGTTATGCTGTAATCCAAATCGGGCATTGTCGACCTGACGAGCTCCAGCGTTCCCGCGCAATTGTTGAGTCAACTCAAAACACTGAGCCAGCCCAGTTGCGCCCAAAGGATGTCCTTTTGAAAGAAGACCACCGGAAGGATTTGTAACGAACGTTCCACCGTATGTGTTATCACCATCTTCAACTAAACGCTCACCCTCTCCTGGAGAACAAAGACCAAGAGCCTCATAGGTGATAAGTTCGTTTTGAGCAAAGCAATCGTGCAACTCAATTACGTCAATATCTTCAGGTGCCACTCCAGCTTGCTCATATACTTTTTCGGCCGCCAACTCCGTTAGGCCGGCTCCAACCAACTTAATCATGTCTGGACCTTCGAAAGTATCTTGCAAATCGGAAACCATCGCCTGCGACCTGATTCGAACAGTTGCATCTAACCCATGCTTCAACGCAAATCTTTCCGAAACCACGACAGCAGCTGAAGCTCCACAGGTTGGCGGACATGCCATCATTTTCGTCATTACGCCTGGCCAAATTGATTGAGCATGAAGCACTTCTTCTGTAGAAACTTTTTTCCGAAAAAGCGCCTGAGGATTGTTGAAAGCATGATCACTGGCTTTTGCGCGAATTCGAGCGAACGTTTCGAGCTTTGTTCCGTAAAGATCCATATGAGCCTTCCCTGCCCCGCCAAACAACTTTAACGTTACCGGCAAATCACGCTTATCGAAAAAGGCTTCATCAGCAATCATTTCAAATTTTTCTAAAGGAGAGGGTCGATCACTAAAGACTTGCTCAAGTGCGCCAGGTTTCATCTGTTCAAAGCCTAAAGCTAAGACACAGTCGGCAACACCGCTTTCTACAGCCTGTCGCGCTAAAAACAGGGCGGTTGATCCACTCGCACAGTTGTTATTTACATTGATAATGGGAATTCCGGTCATTCCAACACGGTAAACGGCTCGTTGCCCTGAAGTGCTGTCGCCGTAGACATACCCAACATAAGCCTGATCTAGATGCTTGAGTGAGAGTCCAGCGTCGTTTAATGCCAGCAAAAGTGCATCGGAGCCCATTCTGTCATACATTTCAGAGAAGCCCGGTTTCGCAAACGGCACAAGACTTGTACCAGCGATGAACGCCGCCATTTGAAAGCCTCCTATCAAAATAAATATTTCAAACTTATAAAAATACCGATCCTTAGTTATTAGCTAGCTACACTTTCCGCACTCAACCAATGCGAAAGCCGGTAAATTGTATTAGCTCTATCGAAGACATCTGACTCACCAAAGGCACCGATATCAAACCATTCTTTTAGCCACAAACGGATATTAGTTTCCTATTTCCAAATCATCCCCCCTCAAAAGGGGGGGGGGGGGGCACGCTTTGCAAGGTAAATTCAATTAAGTCAATAAATTCGATCTTGCCAATTTCAAACTTAATTGTTATTTAGAGAAATTTATTCTCATCGTGAATTTACACTTTTACTTATTTATTATTATCAAAAACACTAGCACAATATATTATTTAAATATTAAAATTCATACTTTGACTTTCCAATAGATTTGCTAAACTCTACACTCCACCAAGTAAAATCCCCCGTTGGCAAGATACCAACGGGGGCAAAATGTCGATTTATATTCGGGATAAGACTTTATTCTATCCAAACATTTTCATATACGGCACGTCAGAAAACATACTGCACCATTCCTTGTAAACGAACTGCATCACCCTCCTCGCCACTTTGTGTTCTACGGCTGTGATAACCGGCCTCAACGCCATAGTTGATACGCTTAGCAGGTGACCAAATATAATTTAGGTAGATGCTTTCCGCTCTGTCGGTCGCTAGCGAAGACATTGCACCCTGGCCAACTGCATCGTCCAAGTCCACCGTTGCAATTCCATAGGCAACATTCACGTTTCCGGTACCAACCGAAATCGTCATACCAACAGTGCCGCCAATACCCTTAATTCCCTCTACAGAGCCGCTAGCGTCAATAAATCCGGCACCACTAGGTGACCCGTAAAGATAGCCCCCCAATCCATCACCATGAGTAAATGCGCCCCTAAGGGTAAATCTATCCGTCACCTTTGAAGCAGCCTCAAAATTTACCCCCCAGCCCAGAATACTTTCATCGCTATCACTAGCAGAATTGTAATATGCGATCTCTCTTAAAACCGTGGAGACGCCATAACTAATAGCGCCATAACGATCTCCATACCGAAAAGTTAAATCGGGATATCCATTCTTTAACTCATCATCAGTACTGGGGCTATTAGTCATATCAACATTGCTTCCGATGTTTCCGGGGTCCTCCAATGCTATGGATAATCCACCGCTCGTATATCGCAACTGTGCTTGGCGTGTAATGTTCCCCTGTCCAAACTGAGCAGTGAAATCAACAACCGGCGTAAAACCCAGGAAACCTCCAAAATTCGTCCATGTTTGCCCTGCAAGAACTCCATTCCATTCACCATATGCATGTCGCAGTCGGAACTGACCGCCTCCACCTCCGTAAAAATCGCCCTCGATAGTTGTGTTGAGCGTGCTTCCGGCGACGGGAGTGGAAGTCTTAAACCCTAATCGACTTTGAAAGGCGTGAAGATTAGCATGTCCCTCCGCCCCCTCCTGACTGTCGAGGGAAATTAGACGGTGGGTAACAGTAGGTCCAATATACCCGTCAACGTCATAAATCATGTCGAGCTTCGCATATCCATAAATGCTAGCCTTCATATCAGCCACATCTAGTTCAAAGGCAGATACCGAACATGTAGAAAACATAGTAATTGCTGCAAGGGCGCTAAGTTTATAGATATTGGTTTTTTTATAGTTCATTAATTGTTTCCTTTTTTAAATTATTGAAACCTACTTGCATCTCAAACTTAATTTGTAATGCTAAAACAATCGTAATGCACCCCTCTGATGGGCTCCCCTCTCAAAAGTGGGGGGGGCTTGATGCATATATTCGGCTTTCAACGTATATGTCTAACATTTAGAAAATCTAGATCTGTACATTAATTTTTCAGGGCACCAAAAATTAATTCCCACTGCCGGAATAAATCGAATACCCACAAATTTAATTTCAACTTCAGGATATCAGTAGAACTGAGATAATGTCTTTTAGTCACGTAGCTTTTACTTATAGAAATACTGTCTTTATGGATTTTTGCAGGGAGCTAAAAATTTCGTTATTTAGAATGACTAGTAGCTCAATTCGCCAAAATAAAACCAGCCACATTCTGTTTAAATCACCCCAAGTTCTTTTTTATGAATTTTTGGATTTCACCCACAATACCGCTGCGGAACGCCAGAACGGTTAGCACAAAGGTGCCACCCAGGATGGGGTCTACCCAGTCACGTAGCGGGCCCTGCGACAACAGATACTCTATGTTCACCACAAAGGTGGCGCCCACCACCGGTCCGAGCAGCGTGCCCATACCTCCAACCAGTGTCATCAGAATAACTTCGCCCGACATATGCCAATGGGCATCGTTCAGTGACGCCAGCTGGAACACCACGGATTTCATGGAGCCGGCCAGACCCGCCAGCGCGGCGGAGATCACAAAGGCCAGGATCTTGTAGCGATCCACGTTGTAACCCAGCGAGACCGCCCGCGGTTCGTTCTGCTTGATGGCTTTCAGGATCTGCCCGTACGGGCTGCCGACAATGCGCTGCACCAGCAGGTAACAGGTGATAAACACCACCAGCACGAAGTAGTACATGTTGAGGTTGTCTTCGAGGTTAATCAGACCAAACAGCTCGCCCCGGGGGATGCCGTGCATGCCGTCTTCGCCGCCGGTGAATTCCGACTGCACAAAGAAGAAAAACACCAGCTGTGCCAGCGCCAGGGTCACCATGGCAAAGTATATGCCTTGCCGGCGGATCGACAGTAACGCAAAGGCCAGCCCCAACAGGGTGGCCATGGCGGTACCGGCAATAATCCCCATCTCCGTGGTCAGGCCGGAGAAATTACTGAGCAGGTAGCCCGTGGTGTAGCCTCCGGTGGCCAGGAAGGCGGCATGGCCGAAGGACAGCAAACCGGTAAACCCGAACAGCAGGTTAAAGGCCACCGCAAACAAGGCAAAACACAGGATCTTCATCAGGAAGACCGGGTACATCACGAAGGGCGCGGCCAGCAACAACAGCAGCAGAACGCCGTTCACCATCAGTTTCTTGCGGTCCTGGATCTTTTGCTGCTCGACAATGGCTTTGTGGATATCGGCAGGATTAACAGGCTGGTTCATCATTATGCCTCCTTACCGAACAGGCCAGTGGGTCGGATCATCAGCACCACCACCATCACGAGGAAGATAACGGCCGAGGACGCCGGCGGGTAAAAGGTTTTGGTGAGGCCTTCGATCACGCCCATCAGGATGCCCGTGATAATGGCCCCGCCAATGGAGCCCATGCCCCCGATCACCACCACCGCAAAGACCACTATGAGAATGTTGGACCCCATCACCGGAGTTATCGAATAAATGGGTGCCGCCAGCACACCGGCGAATGCCGCCAGCATGACGCCGAATCCGTAGGTCAGGCTCACCAGCAAGGGTACGTTAATGCCGAAGCCCTGCATCAGCTGCGAGTCTTCTGTGCCCGCCCTCAAGTAGGAACCCAGCTTGGTTTTCTCGATGATGAACCAGGTGCCGAAACACACCAGCAGGGCCACCACGATCACCCAGGCCCGGTAGTACGGCAGGAACATGAAACCCAAGTTGATGCCCCCTTTGAACATATCCGGCATGGAATAGCGCAACCCGGACACTCCGTAGATGTTGGTGAGGACGCCCTGGATGATCAGGGCCGCCCCGAAGGTGAGCAGCAGGCTGTAGATGTGATCCTGACCAGCAATGCGCCGGAGCAGGAAGTATTCAATCAACAAGCCGAAAGCGCCAACCAGGACTGGGGCCACAAACAGAGCTACCCAGTAATTGACGCCCAGCAGGTCAAACAGAACCACGGTGACCAGGGCACCGAGCATATACATGGCGCCATGGGCGAAGTTGATGATTTTCAACAGACCGAAGATAACCGCAAGGCCGAGGCTTAACAGGGCGTAAAAGGCACCGTTAATAATCCCGATCAGGAGCTGGCCGGACAGCACAGCAAGAGGAACGCCGAACACCATTGACATGCAACGGACTCCAAATCAGCTAATAAAAATGTATAGTCAAAAGTTATTCGAACCGACCGGCAAGGGCTCTTCAAACTCAATATTCAAGAGCCCATGTCGAAAAATTACCTGTTGTCGGTGACTAGAGGACAAACACTATTTGAAAGGGGACGGAACGCTTCCTCGGCAGGGATTGTGCGGACAATCTTATATAGATCCCATTCCCCTTGGGATTCCTCCGGGGTCTTAACCTGAGCCAAATACATATCATGGACCATACGACCGTCCTGACGAATCCTTCCGTTAGTTGCGAACATGTCGTTGATGGGGGTATTAATCATCTGAGTGCGAACGATCTGAGAGTCGTCGGAGCCCGTAGCTTCGACAGCATTAAGATAATGTATTGTGCTGGAGTAGATACCGGCATGAACCATTGTCGGACGCACACCTGTTTTTTCAAAGAATCGGTCTGCCCAAGCGCGAGCTTCCGGATTCATATCCCAATACCAACCTGTTGTGAGTTGGATCCCCTGAGCAGTCTCGACTCCAAGCGAGTGCACTTCTGTAAGAAAGAGCAGCAATGCTGCGAGTTTCTGGCCGGATTGAGTCAAGCCAAATTCGCCAGCGGTATTGATAGCGTTAATCGCGTCAGCTCCGGCGTTGGCTAGAGCGACCACATCTGCTCCTGAGGCCTGGGCTTGAAGGATGAATGAAGAAAAGTCTGGTGTAGGAAACGGATGGCGAAGGGTCTTTATAACTTCACCTCCACTCGCCTCGACGACACTTGAAACCGCCGCTTCAAGTTCATGGCCTCCACTATAGTCGACAGTCAAAATGAACCATGACTCTCCTCCTTCCTCTACGACAGCACGGGCAGTTCCAACAGCTAACGGATATGTATCGTATACATAATGAATATGGTTCAGAGAGCAATGCTCATTCGTGATACTTGATGCGATTGAGCCCGACACGATGCCTAATTTATTATTCTCTTTTATAACTTCAATGGCCGCTAGAGATACAGAAGAGGCTACAAATCCCGCTACCATATCCACGTCTTCATTCTCTAACCACCGGCGCACTGTGCTTGAAGCCACGTCGGGGCTATTACGATCATCAGCGCTAACGATTTGGATATCAGCCATGCCAACCTTGCCGCCGAAATCATCCACCGCCATCTCCAGTGCAGCAAGGCCATTTGGCCCAACCAAATCTCGGTAGGTACCGGACATATCAGCTAGATAGCCAATTTTCACAATATCGTCAGAAATTTCTGCTTTCGCATCGCTAACGATCACTGCGGACAAAATCATCGCCAAGAAAGACTTTTTCATATTTATCATTTTTATATCTCCAACTAGGTCGCTAATTGTATTGTGGTTTAAAACTAGTGAGTTACTGCACGCCAATATTCCAAACTTCTTTTCCTATTGTTGGCTTTCGCTATACACAGAGATAATGATCCAGCAATGCCCTTTTAGAACTCAGCTCATGTGAGCTAATCTCTTCCACAATCTGGCCGTACTCCAAAACGTAATGGCGATCTGCGAGGGACGCTGCAAAGTGAAAGTTCTGCTCAGCTAGAACGATTGTCAGGCCCTTTTTCTTCAAGGCCACCAACACCTCACCCAACGTTTCCACGATGACAGGCGCCAGCCCCTCGGTAATTTCGTCGAGCAACAGCATATTGGCACCGGTGCGCAGGATGCGCGCCATGGCCAGCATCTGCTGCTCACCGCCAGAGAGCTTCGTCCCCTGACTGAATCGGCGTTCGTAGAGGTTGGGGAACATGGTGTAGATTTCTTCCAGGCTCATGCCGCCGCTGCGCACCACCGGTGGCAGGGTCAGGTTTTCCTGGACGTTGAGTGACGAAAAAATGCCCCGATGTTCGGGGCAATACCCGACACCCAACCTGGCAATATGATGGGGAGCGCAGGACATGGTCTCCTCCCCGTTGATCATGATGGAGCCGGTGCGGCGGCCCACCATGTTCATGATCGCTTTGAGGGTCGTGGTGCGGCCGGCGCCATTGCGCCCCAGCAGGGTTACCAGTTCACCCCGGTGCACCACCATGTCGATGCCATGCAGGATATGGGACTCGCCGTAGAAGGCGTGCAGTCCGGAAACCCGCAGCTGTTCGTATTCCTTGTCCGGTCCGTGACTCATTGGGCGGCCTCCGCACTGGCGGGATTGGTCTCGGTCGCGCCTCGCTCGCCACTACCGTCGGATCCCATGTAAACCTCGCGCACAAGGGGATCGGCAGATACGGTTTCGTAGTCGCCTTCAGTCAGAACGGCCCCCTGGGCCAGCACGGTGATGCGGTCACACAGTTTGCTGACCACGCTCAGGTTATGCTCCACCATCAGCACGGTACGGCCCTTGGCCGCGCTGCGCACCAGTTCCACCACGCGATCCACATCCTCGCTGCCCATACCCTGGGTGGGTTCGTCGAGCAGCAGGATTTCCGGCTCCATCGCCAGCGTGGTCGCCAGCTCCAATGCCCGTTTGCGGCCGTAGGCCAGCTCCACGGTGGTGGTATTGGCAAAACTGGTCAGTCCCACCGCATCCAGCAATTCCATAGCGCGCTCATTGAGCTTGTTCAGACGGGCTCCGGATTGCCAGAAGCTGAAAGAGTTGCCCTCGAACGTCTGCAATGCGACGCGGATATTCTCGAGGGCAGTCATGTGCGGGAACACAGCGGAAATCTGGAAGGACCGAACCACACCCCTACGGGCGATGGCGGCGGATTTCAGAGAGGTGATGTCCTCTCCCTTATAAAGGATCTGCCCCCTGGTCGGGATCAGGAACTTGGTCAGGAGATTGAAAACCGTGGTCTTGCCGGCACCGTTAGGGCCAATTAAGGCATGAATATCGCCCTGCCGAATTTGTAGATCGACATGATCAACGGCCTGAAATCCCCTAAACTTCTTTACGAGGCCTCGGGTTTGCAATACATATGGATTACTCATTTCTTGCCTACTATTTTTGTTTTTGAACTTTGTCCAAAGTATCTTCATAAATCATATGACTCCCCCCCCAAAAGAAGGGGCCGCGTAAAGATTTTCCAATGGCCATCTACTTTGCCCACTCTTCATCGTGAATCTTGTAGCTTTCTGCCTCAGTCGAGAGTTTCGCCTCCCAACACAAGAAGTGTGAGTGGCTGTATCGTCCTGTCGATGATCGGCACCTCCACGTTGTCGTCGCGGAAGAACTCGCCCCAACTGATGAGGTTCTTGGTGGTGGTCAGGATGATCGACCGGTATTCGTAAAGGCTATCGATCAACTGGAGCAAGTTGTAGCGGGCCTGCTGGGTTGACCTGCCCACACCTGACGGGCTGATAAACACCAGGTTTTCCGTTCGTCGTGGAACTGCTAATCCAGCAAGGAAAGTAGCTGGCTCTGTGGCCTGGGGGCTACAGCCACTCCGAGGCGGATGGGTTCTACCCCGTTACTGCGGACATTCCTAAAAAGAGGCACACTGTGCCAAAGGAGTATTCATATTCAGACGCAGAAGATATAGCCCAGAGTTCAAACGCGAAGCCATCGCTTTAACCCGTCAGCCCGGTGTGAGCTGTCGCCAGATTGCCCTAGAGGTTGGTATTAATCCCAACCTGCTGTCTCGGTGGCGCAGAGAAGCGGATGAGGAGACAGACAAGGCCTTCAAGGGCTCTGGTTCTCCCAGAGACGAGGAGGTTGCCCGTCTCAAACGAGAATTGGTTCGCGTGAAGAAGGAGCGTGATTTTTTGCGCGAAGCGGCGGTGTTCTTCGCAAAGGAGTCGCCCTGAGGTATCAGGCGATTCAACGTTGTCGCAGCCATTTCCCAATACGTATTATGTGCCCACGCAGGAAGGAAAGCTCTTTCTGTGCGTGGTTCTCGACCTATACAGCAAGCTGATCGTTGGTTGGCCCATGCATTACCGGCAGGATCGGCATATGGTGATCAGAGCCGTTGAGATGGCCGTTTGGCAGCGCCAGGGGAAAGTCCCGGTGGTATTGCATTCAGATCGAGGCAGTCAATTTACCAGTGGTGACTACCAGCGATATCTTGGTAGCAACCGTTTGGTAAGCAGCATGAGTGCGGTCGGTCATTGTGGCGATAATGCTGCCTGCGAGGGATTCTTCGGGATGCTCAAGCGGGAGCGAATTCACCACCGGCATTACCGCACTCAGAACGAAGCGCGAGCTGATGTATTCGACTACATTGAGCGGTTCCATAATCCCAGGATGCGACGTAGAGTTGCCGTTCAGGATCGGAAGTTGTCAGCCGTTTTAAAACCGTCCGTGGAAATGGGGTAGAACCCCTCTGACCTTTCGCGTCTAAGATTCTGATATCAATCAGAGAGATTGGATTTGTTATACAAACCTAGCGGTCCCAAAATATTGTCATTGTGCTCACCCAAATCAGGTATACTACCAACCACCTGCTTAGTGAGACTAAACTTAGGTGCGGGTGCAGGCTGCAGCACTCCGTCAATACGAATGAAGCTTTCACGCGCCTGATTATGAGGATGATTTGCAGCCTCAGAAAAATTCAAAATCGGAGCGAAACAAGCGTCTGTTCCCTCCAAAAGCGAACAACATTCAGCCTGCGTACGGGAGCCAAAAAACGCTGACATCTTCGTCTTCGCTATCTGCCAGCAACTCTTATCGTATTGGTCTACAAAGTCTGGATCATCGCTAAAACCACAAATAGAAACTAGCTTTTGGTAAAAATTAGGCTCTAATGCTTGAACGGTAACAAAGCGATCATCGGCACACCGATAAGTGCTGCACCACGGAGCCGCACCACTGAAAAAGTCATTACGGTCGCCATCACTAATGACTCCTTGTTCCCTCAAACTGGCCAGAAGCATCATGTTATAAATTACACCATCAGAAATAGCCGCATCAATCACTTGACCTTGGCCAGTTTTATTGACATGAAACAGTGCAGATAGGATACCGAGCGCCAAAGACATGCTCCCTCCCCCCACATCACCCTGCAAAGTTGGCGTCGGGAACGGAATATCCCCTGGCAAACCGCCGTAAAAAAGAGCTCCTGTGATGGCAGAAAAGTTCAGGTCATGACCGGCCGAAGGCGCTAGCGGTCCCGTCTGTCCCCATCCAGTCATCCGACCGTAGATTAGTTTTGGATTTTTTTCGAGGCATACCTCTGGTCCAATCCCCAATCTCTCCATAACGCCAGGGCGGAAACCCTCCACGAGCACATCAGCCTTTGCAACTAAACTCAAAGCAGCCTCAACATCACTACATTTGCTGAGGTTTAGTGTGATTGACTTCTTACCTCGTTTAAAAAATGCAGCCTTTCCCATCAAAGTGGGATCAACTGTTGCAGCGTTTGAATTCATCACTTTGCGTTCAATTAGCACAACTTGGGCTCCCAAGTCAGCTAACAGCATACCCACTATCGGCGCTGGACCAATCCCTGCAAACTCTACAACTTTGACTCCCTCAAGAGGCCCCATAAAAACTCCTAATATTCCGAGATGCTTTCGATCGAAATGGCATTTAATTCAGCAGTATTACTTTACTCTCGCGGCCCAAAATACTAACCAAAAATAAACAACCTTCCCCCCCTCGAAAGGGCGGGACAGGGAGGGAAGGTTAATTTATCAGTTTTAGACTATGCGCCCTTTTTAAGGCTTGAGTTCGGCTGGAAACGCCCAATTTACTGTATAGGTTTTTTAGGTGCCATTTGACAGTACCCTCGGATATTCCTAATAGGTTCGCAACTTCCTTATTAAATAGACCATCCCCAATTAGTTCCAGAATCTCACGCTCCCTTTCAGTAACCTCTGATGCACTCAAGAGTTCGAGATCAGAAATGTCAGATGGTAACGAGTCAGATTCAAGGTCTTTTTCAAAATTGCCTAACAATTTTGGTGCAGGTTCCATATTGTTTACTAAGCCTTCAATATAAGGCATCAACCGCATTTCGTGTGCGTCTAAACTTGAAGCAATATTTTTTAGAAGACACTGCCCACCTTGAAGTTCATCTGCAAAGGTTCTAAACATGCCTTGCGCTTGACCTAGTGCGAGTGCTGGAATTAAGCTTTTCTTAGCCGCCTTGGTTTGGCCAATTTTCCACTCTCCAAGCGCAGCCAGCATTCTGAATTTAGCACTACGATAAAACGCACCCTGACGGTCTAGAACAGTAATACGCTCATGCAACTCCTTTATAAAACCCTTGGATGGTTGATTAAGGAGTTCAATTCGTGCCTTCGATATTAGCCAATCATCATGTAGGAGTTCTTTAGCAATAACATCCGGATTCACGGTCTCAAGATACTGTTCAAAACGCCCTAGCTCTCTCGTTGCTGATACCCCATCACCCTCCCAAATATCAGACTGAATACGCTCTGCATAGCAGTGGCCCTCCAGTCGGACCCACCCTCTTTTCATGGCAACCTTTTCGAGCTTATCCAGTAATATCCAAGATTCTGCTTTTTCTCCGCGCAGCTTACTTATTCGAGCAAGAAGCGAATAAATGGTTTGTGCTGTTATCAATAGGCAGGCGTCCAAAGAGCCCGTCATTGCAGATGCCAATAATTCCTCCGCCTCCTCTATTTTGTTACGCTCATAGCAAAGCTCGGCCAAGCTCGCGATGGCTGTCACAGAAGCCATCGAACGCCGACCGGCGATTTTTTCAGAAATCGCTAAAGACTCTCCCAGCAATGCTTTAGCTCTATCTAAGCGTCCACGCCAGAACCAGGCCAAGCCTTCAAAACTTTTTCGGTATCCCTCACCGAAGTGAAGCTTATTGGTCATTCGAGCTGCTTGCCGCTGTACCTCAACTATCTCATCAAAACGCATTTGATGGAGATAAATATAGCCTAGGACATTGAAGACCACTTCGTACTCAAATCTATTGAGCTCACTAGGCGCTTCCATCAATGGCTCCGCAGAGCGCCTAGCGTCTTCCAATCGGTCCTCAAGTAGTCCAAGTAGCGATGACGTTGTCTGTATTTGTTTTTGCAAATCCTCTCTTCTTTCCATCAAATCAACATCATCACTTTTCTGCAAGTCAGACTCTATCTCATGAAGCAAGCCATGAATGGGAGGAAGCTCCATCATTAGCATCTGAGCCCGGACGATTGCCAAGCGTATGTCAATATTCTTGCTCAACTCATGCTCTGGTATTTGCTTTCCCCAATTGACCAGTGTGGCCGTTCGGCTTTTTTCTAGCATTTCCGATGCACAGCGTTCGATGAACGTTTTAGCAAGATCTGAATTACCAATGGCTAAAGCGTGACTCACTGCTTCAGACCACAACTCATGAGCGACGAACCAGTTGCAAGCAAGACGATGAAGGGCTAACACCTCCTTTTTACCTAACTGACCCAAACGTTCTCGAAGAAAATCAGAAAATAACCGATGAAACCGGAACCACTCATTATTGTCATCAAGCGAAAATATAAACAAATTCAACCGAGACAATTTCTCTAAAAAGGCATTCCCATCGCTTACCCCACCAACCACCTCGCATAGCGATACGTTGAAGCGCTCTAAAATTGAGCAGCGTACAAGGGCTTCCTCACAATCTGAAGGTAATAGTTCCACTAATACCTCATGGAGGTAGTTTTTAAGATCCTTCGATCCGCTTGCAAATTCATTAAGGAATTGTTTTGGTTCTTTGCGAAGCCTTGGTGACAAAGCCGCCATTTGCACGCCGGCAACCCATCCCTCGCTAACCTCGTAAAGCAATCTCGCGACGTTCTTAGGTAGATCCAACTCAACAACTTCGTTTAGAAACATCTCAAGCTCACTAAAATCCATTCGAAGATCAGAGACACCCAAGATTAACAATTGGTTTTCCAACTTCAGCTTAGATAGCCGTATGGGAATTTCGGATCTGGTTGCAATGATAATATGGAGATTTTCGGGTCGATTCTGTATCAGACGCAACATTAGCGAGTGAATTTCAGGATTAGTAATGCAGTGGTAGTCGTCTAATGTAAGTAGGATTTCCTCTCGAGAGGCCTCTAACTCGGCGAGCAAAATCGATTCAACAACTTCAATCGATGAAGATAGTTCAGAGTTAATCGCTAAAATAGATTCATTGCAGAAATTCGACTTCGTTATTGACAGTGAGGCGATGAGATATGATAAGAATCGTTTTTCTGAGTTGTCTTCTTCTGAGAGACTTAACCAAGCTATAAGCTTATCTTCACCTCGATACATGTCCGCCCATTGGCCAACGATTGTAGTCTTTCCATACCCTGCAGGCGCCTGGACTAGTGTCAAAGCATGCTTCATGATTGCCGGGGCAAGACTCTCCAGCCGTTTTCGGGAAAAGCGAGGCTGAGACCTCCTTGGCGGTGAAAGTTTGGTCGGAATCAACGGCAGGCGCCAATTCGAACTCAGATGATGTCGCATGCCTCTTAGATCTTGTTTTTGCCTCATTCCAGCCCACCAAATATAGCGCCTATTAAATTTACACGCTTATTATCGATTAAGCGCAAAATTGCCATGCCAATGATACAATCGTGTCCAGTAGTTTTATTCCACCGGAAGGGCTTGGCCAGTTTTTCGTTGTGAACCGTAATACACTTCTTAATCCCTGACTTCGATTCACCAACGCTAATTGAATTTCCTCGATAAAGTGCGCGCCGTTCCAGTTGACCAAACCACTTCTCAACCTCATTCAACCACGACGCGCTGGTTGGGGTGAAATGCACCTTGAACCGAGGATTCTTGGCGAGCCAGGCTTTGACCTCCAAGGTGTTGTGAGAAGAGTTGCTATCTAAGATGATACACAGCTGCAGATCCTGCGGAGCTTCCCAATCAATCTGTCTTAAAACATCTATAAATTCCAAGGCGTGATGACTCTGGGCGACACGGCCAATAACTTCGCCCGTCAAAATGTTGAAGTCCGCGTAAAGGCTTGTCGTGCTATGTTGCTTGTAATCGTACGGATGACGCTCAACTTGGCCTGGCTTGAGCTGTAGATTTGGGTGTGTTCGATCGAACGTCTGAATTTGGGTCTTTTCATCAACAATGAGGACCAGCGCATTGTCCGTCGGATTCAGATAAAGGCCGACAATGTCGCAAACTTTCTCGAGAAAATACGGATTATTCGTGATTTTAACGTAGTGAGCCGTTGCGGCTTCAAATTTAACGCATTCTTCAGCTAATGTACTTGCCAACACGCGCCCCCGGCATGTTCGTATGAGGCTGATACTCCAGTGCAAGGCTTGTATCGGACCCTGATGAACCGTGTGCTCATAAATTTTGACGTCTCCACGGTTCAGTTTTCGGTGCTGGCTCAGGCGCGGTGAATCATAAAACCCTTTAAAATCTCGCACACGGTAGCGCTTGCGCCACTTGAATACCATTTGAGTGTTAACCTGAAGCAAGCTGGATATCCCTGGGACCGTCTCGCATGCATTCCCTATGAAATGAAGACTGACACGATGAACTAGGCGTTTGATCAAAGTGCTGGCTCGGCACCTGCCATGGAGTTTCAATTGATCGTTTAGGGTCAGATTAAATGGAGCTATCGGCATGGGCACAATTGAATACTTCTCTTACTGACAGAAAAACTTCAATCATAGATGATATTAATCAGACGGCGCACTAAATCACCCTTTAGGGTTGAGGAACGACAATACAAAATTTTCAGTCTCAAATAATCCAATTGATCCATTGAGTCAACAGGTCGAAAAGCTTGAGTTGCCATGGCGGGACACTCTATATGCGCCCCGACATGGCCCATGCTAACCTTGTACTATTTAGAAAAAATATTTACTACAGCTGTAGCTTCCTCAACTCCGTAAATGCCGCCGCCATTTTCTTGAATGGCGATTTGAGCATTTTCGACTTGCCTTTTTCCAGCTTCGCCTCTCAATTGAGTCACTAGCTCATAAACTTGCCCTATTCCGGTTGCGCCAATCGGGTGCCCTTTGGATTCCAGACCGCCCGATGGATTGATGGGAATTCGGCCTCCTACAGTGAACTCGCCAGCTTCAGCAGCCCACCCAGCCCCACCATATGGCGCTAGCTGGAGATTCTCTGCCTGTATTATTTCCCCCATCGCAGTCGCATCGTGAACCTCGGCTACGTCAATATCGGTTGGAGCAACGCCAGACTTTTCATAAGCATCTTTAGCAGCTAAAGCAGTTAGGTGATTTTCAAAATCATCGAAACTTCGATCTGAGCTCGATCGCACAACACTGGCAAGCAGCCTAATGGCTCTTGAGCTGTCTCCCTTAAGCCTCTTTAGCCCCGCAGCGCTACACAAAACCGCAGCCGCCGCGCCATCCGAAATAGGAGCGCACATCGGCAATGTAAGTGGGTAAGTAATAGGCGGTGCGGCCAAAACCTCCTCGATAGTATACGCAACCTGATACTGCGAGAGAGGATTATGAACAGAGTGTCGATGGTTTTTTGCGGATACGGCAGCGATTTGTCTTTGGGTCGTTCCGAATGTTTTCATATGGAACCGGGAGAACGCTGCATACACATCCATAAACATGGAATATGGTCTAGGGGACTGAGAGCCCTCCGGGCATTCGACTCCCTCCCCCATCTTTAAGAGGATGTCCCGGTTATCACTCACGGTTTCAACATCCCAAGCAGAGTCAAACGCCGAAAACATTTTTGCCTTATCAGGGCTGTTCATTTTCTCTACGCCCACAGCAATTGCGATGTCACAAGACCCGCTCCTAATAGCGTTCTCTGCCAAATGAAGGGCTGTGCTAGCAGATGCGCAAGCCCCCTCAAGGTTAAAGATAGGAATGCCCTCAAATCCCATCGACCGCAAAGCAACGTGACCAGGAATCATATGTTGATCATGCATTAAACCGATAACGCAAGAGGCGAAAAATGCTTGCTTTACATCAGCCTTGCTAGCTCCAGCATCAGTAAGCGCCTGCTCGATAGCCTCTCTCGCCAGTTCCTTATAACTATGATCAAAATGACGACCAAATTTTGTCATACCAACGCCGGCGACAAAAATATCTTCCATTATATTTCTCCGAGATTAGAACTTTTAAATCACAAATTTGACATTTATTGTCACTATGATTTATGACTTTTTTACCTTGCTATTACGAAATTTTCCGTTCACCTTTCCAGTATTTTTCACGCACTTTCCTGCGTAAAACCTTACCAACCACACTAGTAGGAAGCTGATCGACAATCATTAGAGATTTTGGCGCTTTGTATCCACCGATCAGACCTTTAACATGCGCAACTAATTCATCTTCGCCTACATCACAACCTTCGCGTAAAGTAACCTCAGCATGAACCGCCTCGCCCCACTCTTCATGCGGGATACCAACAACTGCCGACATTAAAATTGAAGGGTGGCTATTAAGTGCCGCTTCGACTTCATTAGCATAAACGTTAAAGCCACCTGAAATAATCATATCTTTTTTCCGGTCAACCAAGTAAATAAATCCTTCATCATCCATATAACCAAGGTCGCCCGACTTCCAAAATCCGTCCTTAAACTCAGCCCCAGTTTGCTCAGGAGCATTTAAATATCCGAGACATATACTTCGGGAACGTACCCAAATCTCACCGGTTTCTCCCTTCTGGACCTTCTCACCTTTTTCGTTCACGATTATGCATTCAACGCCAGGGGTCGGCTGCCCAGCTGAACTAAGCCTAACCTCATCTTCTTCTCTATTAATCAAATGCTGACTCGTCCCCATGTTCGACGCAAAACCAAAATGTTCGGTAGAGCCATAACACTGAACAAAAATATTCCCAAGTTTTTCTTGCAACTGTTTAAGCTTTCCGGGACTCATAGGCGCAGCGCCATAGATCACGAACCTCAGAGAACTCAAATCTGAATCGATCTCAAGCATACGATAAAGTATCGTGGGAACAAGAAACGTGAGCGTCGCTTTTTCTTTTTCAATGTTTTTGCAGTATAGATTCAAGTCAGCTTCATTTTGTGTAATGGTGCAACCACCAGAATACAACGTTGGCAAAAATAACATACCACTCCCGTGACTTATTGGTGCAATATGAATGCATCTGGGATTTCTGATCCATGCATCCTTATCTTGCAAGGCAAATGCCGTGTCACGGCAGCTAAGCCAGTTATCAATGCTGTACATTGCTGGTTTACCCTTACCTGTTGTACCTCCTGTAAACCGAATTATTGCGCAATGTTCTCTGTCATCAACGACTATATCTGGATTATGATCCGACGCCTTGTTGACCAAATCCCAGAAATAGAAAACACCATCAAGACTTTCTTTAGGCTCATCCATTACAATCACAGTAACGTCTCTATCCCGTAGCATCTTGTAATGAGAGTCGAGGAGCTCATTTTCAATAAATGCCACTTTGGCACCAGAAGCTTCAACTTGCCAAGTATGTTCTTCCAAGGAATCTCTAAAGTTTGTAAAAGCTCCGGTCACACAACCTTTAAAAATAGTAGGAGCATGAAGTAACGAAAGATTGTCGTTATCCAAAATATTAACAAACCTATCACCAGCACCGAGCCCTAAAGACGTCATCATGTTTACAATTCTGTTAGTCAGTGCATGAAACTCTGCGAAGCTGTAGCGCCTATTACGCTCAATATTTACAATAGCTTCACATTCACCATATCGATTTGCCAAATTTTCCATGTGATTACTGAAATTAATTTTCATAAATTCCTCGCTTGTTAGGACTTATTTTTATATAAGCTATGGTCTCAGGTCATTATTTAATCGAAACAGTAAAATAACTATTTTTCAACTAAAATTGAGCGAAACTCTATAGCGTCAGAAGACTCGTTTTTCTGAATCTTTACTTCTCCCGAATTGACCAGAAAAACTAAGTGCGCAAATGTTTCCTCAAGTGCGAGGCAGCGACCGAAGCCTTTCACCGCGCCCCAACCTACAAAAGATAACAATTCATCTGTAGTTAACCATTGATCAAGCTTTCGAATTAACGTTCTTAACAGGTTGTGATGATGCTCTAAAATCTCGTCAACCCTAGCTATTGCATTGAAAAATATCCTTTCATGCGCTGGTAAAACTAAATAATCTGGGTTAACCCATGACTTTAGATCAGTTAAGCTTTCGAGCCAATTTTTGATAGGATTGTCATTTAAGCTTATTATATCCGTACCTACATGAGGCGTTATGCCTGGAAGCACTTGGTCCCCAGAGATAAATATTCCTAGCTTGTCGTTTTTAAGACATATATGCTCAACGGAATGACCAGATCCGGACCAAATATCCCAATCATTTTCGCCTATAATTATAGATTCGCCTTTTTCAATTATTTTTACTTTCTCTGGGAGAAGACCATAAAGGTTATCCATTACTCTTGCGTATTTCATTAACTCAGGTATTTCTGTATTCGAAACCCCCAAAGTTCTATAGAAAAAGTCATCCTTTTCATGGTCACTGGATAACCTGCTAAACTCGTCACGCCTGGCTTTGGAAATTTCATTCTCGGAGGCATAGACTGGTACTTGGAAATGTTGCTGAATCCAGCCGGAGAGGCCAATATGGTCAGGATGACAGTGTGTAACCAACAATCCAGTGAGCTTTTTTGGCTCAGGTAGTTTTTGTACTATTTCTTCCCAAATTTCCCGATTAGCATCCGAACTTGGGCCACTATCAATGGCAAACCAACCGCCTTTATCTTTAATCAGATAGATATTTATATGGTCAAGCTTTGAGGGAATTGTAAGCCTCGTCCAGAGCAGACCAGCACTGATAGAAACCAGCTCTCCAAATTTAGGAGGAGCTATATTTATTATGTTTCCCTGAGCAACGCTTCTATTGGTGGTATGCACAATTTATCCCTCAACGAACTGTTAAATTTTATTTAATTAATTTAAAAAGAGCCCCCCATTTTGGAGGGCTAAAGGGACACATCCTTTTACCGCTATTTCGCCTGCATAACTGTTGCAGCATCAAGACGGATATAGCGACCATTCATATATCCGTTTTCAACTAGAAATACGCATGCTGAAGCAAACTCATCAACATTACCCATCCGTTTGGGTGCTTCGCACATTTCGATCAAGGCATTTTTCACCTTTGAATCCAGCGCATCTACCATCGGAGTTGCGAATAACCCTGGGGCAATTGAATTGACGCGAACACCGATTGAACCTAGTTCACGTGCTGCTGGAATATTGATTCCGTTAACCCCGGACTTGGAAGCGCCATAAGCGCACTGTCCAAGCTGTCCCTCCCAAGCAGCGCCCGATGAAACGTTAATAATGACGCCCCGTTCACCATTTTGATCCGGTTCATTCAGTGCCATCTTTTCTGCACACTTAGCCATTACTGTATATAGGCCCACTAGATTGACGTTTATTACATTTCTAAAATTATTGATCGAGCCCGCAATTCCATTTTTATCGAGAATCTTTTTTGGGGCTACAATCCCCGCCGCATTTATGTCCACATGGATTGCGCCAAATTTTTGGATCGTTGCGCTAATCGCGGCATCCACATCGTTCTCTTCGGTGACATCAGTGGCTATAAAAATCGCGTTTTCATCACCGAGCTCTTCTACAGCACTCAGTCCGGCTTCTCGGTTCATATCTAGTAAAGCGACCTTTGCCTTTTTCTTTTTCACAAGATAGCGCGCAGTTGCTAGCCCTAGACCCGATGCACCTCCGCTAATCACAACTACTTTATTTTCCAAATTCATGATCTACTCCTGTTTGAATATTTGAGACCTAAATGTGACTTAGTAACCTTTGAATTGAGGCCTTCGCTTTTCACTAAATGCATTAAGGCCTTCCATAGCGTCATATGAACGCATGTGGCGTCGGAAGAGTACCTGTTCATGCTCCAAGGCATCGTGAAGAGCCTTGCTGCCTGTTTCATTCGCCACAGTTTTCATACGTTGAAGCGCAATTGGGCTTTTCTCTGCGATTAACTCTGCAATCCTTTGTGTTTCAGCTCGCAGGGAATTAAGATCCACCACTTGATTCACAAATCCGTAAATTTTCATTTCTTCTGCAGAAAGCGTGCTACCGGTGAAAAGCAGAAATTTCGCTACGTTAAGAGGAATGATTCTTGGTAAAACTGCTGCGCCGCCAGCTCCAGGGTATACGCCGTAGTTGGCGTGCGCGTCTCCGATTCTTGCGCTATCAGCCGCAACCACGATGTCCGCACACATGGCGGTTTCAAGGCCTCCAGCCATCGTGATGCCGTTCAAGGCCGCGATTACCGGCTTAGGGAAGTCACGAAGTACATTCAAAACGCGCCCAGTCAATCGATCGATAAAATCCGCTTCTCCGGGTTGTAAGCGAGCAGAATTAAGGATCTCTTTCAGATCTGCTCCGGCGCAAAAGGCTCTCCCCTTTCCAGTCAAAACAATGACTTTTACGGCATCATCATTAGCGATCCTGGGCAAAATCTCTTCAAACTCATCCAGCATCTGCAGATTGATCGCATTCATTTCATTCGGGCGGTTTAGATTAATCCACCCAACGGGTCCAGATTGCTCATAAAGTAAGGCACTGTTCGTCATTTGATTACCTCGCCAAGTCATCTTGTTTTGGTGGCTTTTTAACTGAAGGCCGGTACACCAGTTAGTGATCGGGCGATTAACAGCTTTTGGATTTCAGTCGTTCCATCTGGAATAGGGCCAATTATTGCCTCCCTCGCTAGTCGCTCTACGATGAACTCTTTAGTAACACCATTACCGCCGTGGATCTGAACCGCATCTCGACAGGCTTTTACCGCGATTTCTGTGCTAAACCACTTTGCCATCGCACACTCTTTGTCACACCGCAAACCTTGATCAATCATTTCTGCTGCCCTGAGCGTAAGTAATCGAGCGGCATCAATCTGCGTAGCCATGTTGGCAATTTTCTCTGCAATCAGCTGATGACCTGCAATCAATTTCCCATGTTGAGATCGGGTTTGACTGTATTTAATTGACTCTTCCATCGCCCGTCTTGCAATCGAATAGCCCCACGCGGCCATGTGACACCGGGCACGCTCAAAGGTTACTAGCGTGTTCTTTAATCCCTGCCCGATCTCCCCGACAGTGTTCTCGACGGGTACGCGTACATCCGCGAGGAAAATTTGAGAGGTTGATTGTCCGTTCAACGCCATTTTAGGAATGCCACGCACTTCGAGGCCCGGTGTATCTGCCTCGATAAGGATGTGTGTCAATTCGCCTTCGCCGGTCTTACAGGTGCATACGAAGATATCCATATGCTCTCCATTGGAAATCCACGTTTTCTCTCCATTAATGACCCAATAATCCCCATCACGGACTGCACGCGTCTTTGCAGCAGCAACGTCCGAACCGACGTCAGGCTCAGATATCCCCATGCTTATGAAAACTTCACCAGAGAGCAGTCCAGGGACATATTTTTCCTTCACGGAATCAGAAGCATTTCTGATTAACATGTCTGCGCCGGAAACATTGATAAGGATTGGTAGCGCCAGATCGATTGCACTGACACCAACCTCCTCCCACAAGCGCAAATGTGTGACCCAATCCATCTCTAAGCCCCCCCACTGTTCTGGGAACGGCGCTCTGATCAGACCATATTCTGTCAACGTTTTGATGAAGCCCTTCATCATCTCTTTGGGAATAAACTTTTCACCGTGGGCTCTCAATTTTGGCTCAATCTCAGCGTCGAGAACCTTCCTCAAGCCGTCCGTGGCCATTCTTTGTTCTTCTGTCATCTGCATGGTCATAAAATCGCCTTTCTAACTAAGGGAGAGCTATCGTTGGCAGCTCGGGTTTGTTGGATATTTCTAACCGTATCTCAATCGTTTTGGCTTCACCCCCCTCAAAAGCGGGGGTAGGGCCAATGATCAATTTTCTAGATACTTAGTTTTCTAAGAGGCCTGTTATCAACAACGGTCGATTAGCCAGCTCGTGGGCGTTCCCAGGACATCCGGGGGTGCAGTAACTCTGCTACGGCAAGACAAAACTAGCAGAGGGCGCGGGAATTCCAGGCCTTATCAGCTTTGACAATCCCAATTGCTAGATAGCGTCATTTTTTGGTAGGCGTTTCTGGAACATATGAAACGACCGGAAGGGGCGGTCCCTGGCTTGGCCAGTGCAGGTATTCAGATGGTCACTAACCGTCAAACCATCGCGTTTATCGGCAGATCAGTGTCTTACACCTCAATTTTCATAACTTGCTTTTTGGCGGCCCTGGACTTGGCTATTATCAGGCTGGGAAGAGATCATCCGAGAAATTTTCCAGTGCCCTGCTGATCAACCTCGTTTTCGCCACAGGATTATTCGGTATTGGTCTCTCCTACCCGTTCTTCAGCTGGTATGTTCTGACGGTGACGGACCTCACTGCGGTAATCCCGGTACTCAGCAATGCTCTAACCCACCTGCTAGCCTTCTGTCCGACTATCATGGCACGGCTAATATTCTTTCTTGGCCAGACCGTGCCATTGCTACTTAACGCGGCAGACCAGAATACGAGAAAAAGCGAAGCCGCCGGTAGTGCTACAGCCTTGAGCACAATCGGCAATGTTGTTGGCTGCCTGCTGACGTCTTCGGTGCTGATGTACTTTCTTGGTGTGGGCTACTCCATCTTCTTTAATTGCGCAATTCTGGCCATCTGCGCTCTGTTGGTGATCAGTCCCGATCGATCTCCCATGAATTCCGCCCTGATTGGCGTTGCTGCTGAGGTGAATCACAAGAAGGTTTATCGGCTTTACCGGAAGGCAGGCCTGGCCGTCCGCAAACGCAAGCGCCGTAAAGGTGTGATGGTGGAACGACAGCCCCTGGTGTTGCCCGATGCACCGAATCATACGTGGTCCATGGACTTCGTGATGGATTCCTTGGCCAACGGGCGCAGGATCAAATGCCTGACTATCGTGGATGACTTCACCAAGGAATGCCTCGACATTCCCGTGGCCATGGGCATCTCGGGTGAACAGGTAGCCCGTACCCTGGATGGCATTGCGGCCTTCCGAGGCTACCCGAAAGCCGTTAGAACCGACCAAGGGCCGAAATTCACTGGCAAAGCACTCGATCAATGGACCTATCGTCATGGCGTTGAACTGAAGCTGATTCAGCCCGGAAAGCCGATGCAGAATGGTTACGTCGAGAGCTTTAACGGAAAATTCCGGGATGAGTGTCTGAATGAACACTGGTTCCGAGATCTCGCACACGCCCGGGAGAAGATCAGCAATTGGCGCTTGGACTACAGTGAGCAGCGTCCGCATTCATCCCTAGTGTATCAGACACCCCTGGAGTTTGCCTCCGCTCTCCGACTTGGCAAAACTGATTCAGCAGTAACGGACATTACTAGGAAGCAGTTGGATTAAAGACTGGGGGCAGGTCAGGCATTATCTATTCCCGCCCCCAACAAGATGCGTTCACCTCATCGCTGCCTATATTTGCTGACATCACTCTCATCACTCTACACACGCGAGGCAATTAAGGCAGGCTGTGCAAACGAGCGGAATTACCAATCGGGTGACGGCGCATACTTTTCGCCACGCTTTTGGTACTGAGATCCCGAAGTGATATCCGAACGGTTCAGGAGATCCGCGGCCACAGCGATATTCGCACGACTGAAATCTACACCCACGTTATTGGCGATCGACGAGCTGGAACAGTTAGTCCATTTGACCGTTTGCTAGGTTCTTGAAGAATGACCAAGCGCTCAACTAGGCAGACAGACCCGAGGATTACAGGCGCCATGAATGTTCGCTTTTGTTTAGCGACGGGAGGAGTCTGATCGAAGCCCGAGGGTGATCATCGACCGGGGCTGGCAGCGTTTGCGGCATCCAAAGGGACCAAATACAGAAGCTACGCACCTAAATTTCAATACTCTCAGCTATCTCCAGAGCATCCTCGACCTCGACACCAAGGTACCGCACGGTGCTCGACATATTCGTGTGTCCCAACAGCAACTGGACGGCTCGAAGATTCTTGGTCTTCTTGTAGATCAATGTCGCTTTGCTCCGTCTCATTGAATGGGTTGCGTAGACTGAAGGATCAAGTCCAATGCTGGTAATCCACTTTTTGACAAGACGGGCGTATTGGTGAGTAGTGATATGGTCGAACTTTCGCATCCGGCTCGGCCACAAATAATCCATACCTGCGAGTCCTCGCAGCTCGATCCATGCTTCGACCGATTCGCGCGTCTTTTTGGTTATCTCAAACTGAACAGGCTGACTGGTCTTCTGCTGGATGACTTGCGCCCGGTCCAGAACCTCACCGTTTCTGGAAATATCTCGAACCAATAGCTTTACCAGATCGCAGGATCGGAGTTTGCAGTCAATTGCCATGTTGAACATCGCCAGTTCGCGGATGTTCTTTGCTATCTCTAACCGAATACGGATAGCCCATATTTGTTCGAGTTTGAGCGGCAGCTTCTGGCCGACGAGCTTCCCTTTGTTCCAGGGAACTTTGCTGGTAGGAAACGTCATGACGTGGCCCTCTTCGGAGGGTAAGGGTCTTTAAGTATGGTTCAGAAAATTGTTCCCTGCTGGCCAGCCTGGTCGCAAAGCGAACGTTCAGATTGAAAGAGACCGTCGTCAAGAGTAGCTATTCAACCAGGCATCCTTGTCACCCGGTTCGGGCAACATCTCACCGCCCTCCATGCTCCAACTGGTAGGAAAACCGATCAACCATACCGATACTTCAGCAGCCGGAAAATCGGCGGCACTGGAATGCTGGTGCGATTAGCACCTCATCATTGACATTTCCTTGTTCCTTTTGTAGAACGTTCTATAAATAGAACATTGGAGGTGGTTTACATGGATCAGCATTCTCTCGAAACCCTGGGGCGACACCTTCAGTCCCTTCGGGTAGCTCGCGGATGGTCGCTCTCGGGGCTTGCCGCCGCTGCAGGTGTTGCCAAGTCGAATCTTTCCCGCCTGGAACAGGGAAATGGGAATCCGACCCTGGATACCATCTGGCGACTGGCGGTTCAGCTTAATATCCCCTTCGGCAGCCTGGTTGCCCCGATCCGTGTGCCGGTTGGTGAAGAAGGAGTTCAGGTCCGGCTTGTGGATCAGGGGGGAGACAATCCCCGGGTAGACGCTTACTGGATGTCCTGTGCTCCCAACACCACGCGCATGGCGGAGGGCCATACGCCGGGAGCGGTGGAGTCCGTTACCGTTATCAGTGGTCAGTTGGAAGTTGGTGTCACCGGCCAAAGCCGGCATTTGCGGGCCGGCGAGAGCCACACCTTTGATGCTGAGCAGCCTCACGTTTATCGCACCCGGGAAGCCTGGGCCACGTTATTGGTCACCATCGTGTATCAGAAAGAAGGTGAGGAATCATGAGCGATCAGGTAATTAGCGCGGGCGGGCGCGCCTGGGTGAGTGGGGTACGGGATGCGATTCCGCTGCTCGGTGGCTACATTCCGGTGGCGATTTCATTTGGCCTGATCGCCAATCAGGCCGGTTTCAGCAGTTGGGAGACCATCTTCATCTCTTTGGTCATCTATGCCGGGGCCTCCCAGTTTCTGTTTGTTGGCATGGTGGCCTCGGGAGCCCCGTTGTGGCTTGTGGTGGTGATGACGCTGCTGATTAATGCCCGACATCTGGTGTATGCCCCGAACCTGGCCCCCTGGCTCACCGGGAACCGGTGGTGGTTCTGGTTGATGCACGGGCTGACGGATCAGGTCTTCGCTCTGGCGCACACCCGCCTGCCGGCGTTGCCACCCTCGGAACGCCTGGGGTGGTTCACTGGCGCCATGTTGCTGGCCTGGTTCAGTTGGGTAGGGGGCACGGCCCTAGGAGCTTTTGTGGGGCAGGAGCTGACCGGGCGCTGGCCATTACTGAATGACGTTATGCCCTTCGCGCTACCGGCCCTGTTTGTGGTTCTATTGGCCCCGAGATTCACTTCCTGGTTATGGGCTGCAGCGCTCGGGTGTGCCATTGTCGTGGCGTTGTTGTTCGCGGCTAATGGCCTGCCCAATATGGCGATACCGGTTGCGGCGCTTCTGGGCGCGGCGGTGTTCTTTGTGATGCAATCCAATACACGGGCGGAGGTTTAACGCATGGCTGGTGAGCTGTGGGTTGCGGTGATGGTTGCCGCCGCGGGTACATTGTTAATGCGTTTGTTACCACTGGTGTGGATGCAGAGGCGTCTGGCTCGGGAAAACAGTCAGGGCGGTACAGCGGCCATGCCCAGGTGGCTCGGGGTGCTCGGCCCGGTGATGATTGCGGCCATGCTGGGGGCTTCGCTGGTCCCCACAGCCGGCACCCTAAATGCCTGGGTTGCAACGGCGGTAGGGGGAAGCGCAACTCTGCTGGTCTGGTGGAAAACAAAGTCCCTAGGGTGGCCGGTTGTCTCGGGCGTTGTGGTGTTTGGTGCGGTGCGGTTTCTCAATTTCGTTGTGCTTTAACTGATAAAGGATCCCGAGTGTGATGGCCAAGTGCTGGTGACGGAGGATATTCTGGGCCTGTTCTCTGACTACACGCCAAAATTCGCCCAGAAGTACGTCGATCTGAGCGCTCCAATCAAGGATGTGTTTGCGCTGTATGAGAGAGGTCAGAGCCGGCGAATTTCCCGCAGAGGAGCATTGCTTTGGGATCAAGAAGCAACCAACTTAGATTGTCTGGAGGGCTAAGTGGTGGTGTGTGAGCAATCGCGAAACAAAGGGAATGAGCCGAGCCTGGGCAAGCCTGCTACCTCTATCATGGTAGTCGACAAAAAACCGTTCGGCTAGAGCTAGCTCAGGCAGGGCATTGGACATGGTGAGGCTGACAACGAATACGGTATTTCTGCTATTTCAGAGCGGTATTTAGCTGTTCCGTTTACAATCACATATCCCCCCCCTGAGCCCTGGTGCAGTTTTCTCGGTCGACACCCCACGTCCACTGGCAATGCGAATGTCCGCTTTTGTTTAGAAGCGGTCTTTTTTTGAGGCAGAATCCCCGCTGATAATGATTGGACTAAAGAGCCGGCGCCGTTCACAGGCGCCGGCGAGAGGCTTCAACCCCAAACAATCAACGGGTGACATCAATCAGTAGCTGAGCACCCTGCAGCACCTGATACTCCATGGGGTAGGTACTGTTGTTGTAGTGGAACCGGAAACGGGTGCCACGGTCATCCCGGTAATGGTGACGGTGTTTGTTCCACTGGCGTTTGTGGCCATGGTAACTATGCCTTTTCTGATGGTACTTCTTATGCTTCCAGCCGTGTTTGTGTCGGTTGTGAGCCTTGTTTTTCCAGCCATGCTTGCGATCCCGGTGGCCGTGGTGTGCATCCGCATCGCGGTGCCGGGATGACAGAAGCTTCTTGTGGTGGGGTATGCCCCTGTCGTGGTCCACTTTCTGGTGGAACCCTGCCCTGTGGTTCTCCCGCCTGTCAGAGTCTGCCACAGCCGGGCTGGTGGCCATTATCAGGCCAACAAGACAACTGCCAATCAGAAATGCTTTCATCGTTCTTCTCCCGATCTTTTCAGATCCCGGATTAGCATCCACGAACACTCTGTGGCTGCTCCCTAATTTCAGAGTACGGAACTTCCGGGGAAAGTCAGGCGATCGGCGGCGGCTTTGCACTTCTTTTACGCAGGCGCGGACAGTCTTTACAGTTGCCGTGGCCGGCTGACCGTCACGACAGAATCAACGCAGGTGGGATTCCAGCTCAAACACGTGGGGATCATGATCACCCAGCGTACGCAAAGCGTCCGCCAGCTTCAGCAGATACTCGCTGTTAGGGCCACTCGGCCCGGACGAACGCGCAATCTGGCTGGCGATGTCGAGCGTCGAAGCGGGCCCCAGAAAAGCGGCGTTGTCCTCGGTGGCAATATAAACAAGGCCTTCCGCATTGCTACCGTCATCAAATGTCATGGTCGTGCTGAAGCGCAGGTAGCCGTTCTTCTCACGTACATCCAGGTGCTCAAACACGTCCGGTGATACCCGATAGGCCATGCCCTTGCATGTCGCACCAGGCTGGCTAACCAGCGTGACCACACGCCCGGGAGCCTCCGGAGTACCGCGATGATCATGGGAGCCCTGCCAGAAACGTCGGGCCCAGCCTTCAATCGTCGCCGGCTGCTGCTCAAGGAAGGGGAAGTCCACCTTGTAGATCAGCGAGCCATAGCCGAACAGCCACACGGAGGACACTCCGTCAAACTGCTGGCGACTGCGATTGTGCGCTACGGTATCGAAAGACATCAGGAGGCCGACGTGGAAGCAATAAATCCAGCGATGCCCGTTAATACAATTTCCGCCGCCATGGCAGACAGAATCAGGCCGCTGATCTTGGAGAGAATGTTCAGCCCGGTCTTACCCAGCGCCTTTTCCAGGTATCCGGACAAGTGCAGTAGAACCGCCAGGATAACCAGCCCCGACACCAGCCCCAGAAGCCCTCCGGCCACTTCCGGCACAGCGTTCAGCTCGGCCCCGTAAACCAGGATGGCACCGATGGTCGCAGGGCCTATCATCACCGGAATCGCCAGTGGCACCACGGCAATGTCATCGCGGTCTTCATCCGGCAACCCCGTGGCGTGGTTGCGGGTACCACTGGTGACCAGGCTGATGGCGGTCAGGAACAGCAGGCTGCCAGCACCGATCCGGAACGAATTCAGGGTAATGCCAATGGCACTGAACAACAGTGGGCCGGCAAAGAACAGTACCAACCCCAGAATCATTGCGGATACGGTGGAACGGCGGATAATCGAACGCTTCTCAGACGCCGGCAGCCCCCGGGTTAACGCCAGAAACATGGTGACCACGAAAAACGGCGCCAGCAGGAACATAAAGCGGATCGTGCTGCTGATGTAGGTACTGATAAACGCTTCAAACATTCAGAATATCCGGTCAGGGGTAAAAACGGTATAGCATAGCGACAGTGGCGCCTTCGTGCCGTACGGAAGTGAACGTATCCTAGCGCTTAACGCTGCTTTGCCTGGGTTTGCGTGACTTTCCCGGCTTTCCCGGCTTGCTGGCTTTGCCCGGGCGCGGGGGTTTGCCGGTTTTTCCAGCGGGCTTTCCTGGCCGACCGGGCTGTCCTGCCTTTGCGCCCTTTCCACGCGGTCCTGACGGCGATGTCCCGGGCTTTTTGCCAGGCCGCTTGCTCGCCGGCTTTTTCGTTTCGCTACGGGTTTCGGGGCTCACTTCCGAGGACGAATCGCGGATCATGTCAAACAACCCGGCCAGCTCCTTCGGCCCCAGATCCCGCCACTCTCCGACTGCTAGTCCTTTGAGGCTGATATTCATGATGCGCACACGTTCGAGCTTCGTGACCTCGTAATCAAAGAACTCGCACATGCGACGAATCTGTCGGTTCAGGCCCTGAACCAGGGTAATACGGAACACGAAACGGGACACCTTTTCGACCTGGCAGCGTTTGGTGACCGTGCCCAGTATCGGTACCCCGGCGCTCATACCCTGCACGAATTCTGCGGTCACCGGCTTGTTGACGGTGACCAGGTATTCCTTCTCGTGGTTGTTGCCCGCGCGCAGGATTTTGTTCACCAGATCGCCATTGCTGGTGAGGAAAATCAGCCCCTGGGAGTCCTTGTCCAGTCGGCCAATGGGGAAGATCCGCTCACCATGGCCCACATGGTTGACGATGTTACGGCGCTCCGCCGGGTCGGTGGTGCTGACCACGCCCACGGGCTTGTTGAGGGCGATAAAGATCAGGTCCTCTTCGTCTCGCGGCTCGATCAACTGGCCGTTCACCGTGACCTTGTCGCCGGGCAGCACCTGATCGCCCACCTGGGCCGCCTTGCCATTAATGGCAACGTTGCCGTTCTCGATATAGCGGTCGGCCTCCCGCCGGGAACACATGCCACTCTCGCTGATGTATTTGTTGAGGCGGGTGGAGTTTTTGCCGGGCATGGGAGTCCTGTCTTCGGTCGGGGATCGTCGGGGCATCAGGCCACTTTTGGGGATACATAGCTGAAACGCTTGCGGTATTGCTCCATGGTACAGCCTACCGTGCGTTTAAACAGCCTCCGGAACGAACTGGCATCTTCGTAACCCACACTCCAGATGATGCGTGCAGTCTGTTCGCGGCTGGATTCCAGCAGGTGCTTGGCCGCCTCGATCCGCAGATGCTGCAGGTAGCCGATCGGGGTTTCGCCAGTGGCTTCCTTGAAACGACGCTTGAAGGTGCGGGTGCCAAGGCCCGCTACGGCAGCCACTTCGTCGATGGTCAGTGCATCGGCGTAGTGCTGTTCAAGCCAGGACTGTGCCTTGCGGATAGCGTCATCCTGATGGGCTTTCTGGCTGTAGAAGGCCATGTAGGGCGTTTGCTCCGCCCGGCGGCCGTCCAGCACCAGCATCTTGCTGCAGGCCAGGGCAACCGCCGGTGACGAGAAGCGCTCCACCAGGTAACTACACAGATCCACAAACGCCGTGGCGCCGCCGGCACAGATGATGCGGCCGTTATCCACCAGCAACTGGTCTTCCTCCAGGCGCAGGTGCGGATAGCGGGCACGGAACAGCGGCGCTGCCCGCCAGTGGGTGGTGGCCACCTGGTCGTCCAGCAAACCCGCCTCCGCCAGTACGAAACTGCCGGTGCAGACGCTCGCCAGCACGGCGCCCCTCTCCAGGCCTTCCCGCAACCAGCCATAAAGCGGTCTTGAGGGTGCGAGCGTTTTCTCCAGCCGTTCCGCGCCCACGGCGGCTTCCACCGAGGAGCCCACCACGATCAGGTCCGGCTCAAAATCCCCACGCTTGCAGGTTGGCGTCACCACCGCACCGCTGTACCCGCGGACTGGCTGGTCGTCCACCGTCACCACCTGGCAATTAAACAGGGGCTCGCTGTGGCCAGCCGGGGCGCGGCCGCAGAAGTTGGCAACGGTGAAGAAATCCATGATGCCGTGCACACCGGAGGCGTGGCAGTTGGGGAAGGCGACAATGGCAACGTTGAACATGGAAATGGCCCTTTCAGCACTTTATATGTCAAATATGACACTCCTGCTGGCAACCCGCAAGTCCTAACCTGAAGCTGTCATCCACTACCACTGGAAGAAGGACTTTCACCATGACCTCACAACTGAACACTCAATCAGTGATCTTCGAGCGACCGACAACCCACAAGGTTGAAGGCCCGAAGGGGTTTTCGCCCATCCGCCTGGCACTTCAACTCTACGGTCGAATAGCCCCTGAGAAAGCCGGCCGGCTGGTTAACCGCATGGCGTTCAGGCCCTCGCGCCTGCCCATGCCATCCCGCTATGAATACCTGCTGGACAATGCTGACAGCTATACCCAGCTGCAGCATGGTGCCCGGACCATTCCGGTATATTCCTGGGGCCAGGGGCCTGTGATTCTGGGCGTTCACGGCTGGGCCGGTGCCGGCATCCAGTTCGGCGCCTGGGTCAACCCGCTGGTGGAAGCCGGCTATCGCGTGGTGCTGTTCGACGCCCCCGCCCACGGCCGTGCCCAGGGCGAGAGCACCAACCTGTTCGAAATGGCCGAAGTCGTTACCAGGGTGGCGGCCAGCGTCGGCCGGGTCCACGGGGTGCTGGCCCATTCCATTGGCTGCATTGCCGCTGCCCGCGCGATCGCGGACGGCCTTCAGCCTGATTATCTGGTCATGCTGGCGCCCCCTGTCAGCCTCACGGCGGTGATGGATAACCTGGGCCGTCAACTCGGCCTGAGCCAGGACGTTCTGGCGGTGCATCTGCAATTGATGGAGGAGCGTTTCGGCAAATCCGTCTGGGAGCAACTGGACCTGGAAGCCCTGTCACGGACCCTCACCCAGCGGGGCTTGATGGTCATTGATGACGATGACACCTCCATCTCGCCAGACGAAAGCGAACGGGTTTTCAACAACTGGGAAAACGCCAACGTGCTCCGCACCCGTGGCCTGGGCCATCACCGCCTGCTCTGGAGCCCCATGGTTGTGGACACGGTGCTTCGGGATCTGGGCCGGCCGGTGGACACCCTCTGATTGCGCGATTGCGTCAGTCCGTTTATGGTCTGGCAGCAGTACCATTCGCATTCACGGAGCCCAGCCATGCACCTGTCTGAACCTAAACAGCGACAAACGCCCCGGGGACGCTTCGCCTGGCGAGAAGGCGGGGCACCCGGTGGCAAGGCGCTGGTGATGATCCACGGCTGGCCGGAGAGCTCCTACTGCTGGGAGCACGTGGCAGCGTATCTGAAGGCGGGTTTTCACATCATCGCCCCCGACCTGCGAGGGTTGGGCGACAGTGAACGCAGTCCGGACATCGAACACTACCGCAAGCAGGAAATGGCACAGGATGTGATCAGCCTGCTGGACCAACTTGGTATTGATGAATTTCAACTGGTGGGCCACGACTGGGGCGGCATCGTCGCCCAGGAAGTCGCACTGGCCATTCCCGACCGGGTGCAAAGGTTGGTGATCATGAACATCGCCATCATCAACAACCTCAAGGGCAACCAGGAAGTGATCGAGAAGGTCCGCGCCAGCAGCGGTGCAGCCTACTGGTATCAGCACTTCATGCAGACGCCAGGCCTGCCTGAAGCGATGATTCCCGGCGCCGAAGAGACCTGGCTGGGGCATTTCCTGCGCACCTGGAACCGCGAACCGTTTCCACGGGACGCATTCGACGAATACGTGCGCACCTTCCGGATTCCGGGAACGCCGGGTACCAGCTCCAATTACTACCGCACCTTCCACGAAGACGCCAAACGCTGGGCCACCACGGCAGGCCATACGTGGCCCATGCCCGCCCTGTACATCTACGGCAACAAGGACAAGGTGATCATTCCGGAGTACCTCAATCATATTGAGGAATGCTTCGCAGACTTGCGAGTGAAGGAGGTGGAGGCTGGCCACTTCCTGCAGGAAGAGCAACCCGAAGCCGTCGCCGGGTATCTCAACGATTTCCTGGACACAGCCTGAGCTATTACCTGGATGGGCTGACGTAGACCCAGTTGGTACCGACGTTGTCGCACACCACGATTTCGCGGTTGATCACCGTGCACAGGGAAAGGTCCTGCGGAAGCTCGTCGTGGTAACGGGCCTTGACCGCCAGATTCTTCTTATCCTGTTTGAGCAGGGTGAAAGTCCGCTCCATACGCCGGGCAAAGTCGACGCCGCCATCCTCAATAGTGTGAAAGGCGTTGTGGAACGCCGTGAAGCTCATGGTATTGGCGCCCAGGCCTATGTCCACCATCTTGGGAATGTAGCGGTCGTACGCCTTGGAGAGGTATCGGCGTACGGCCTCTGAGTCATCGCGATTGCCCTCGAACGGACGCAGCCCAAGGCGATTATTCTCCGCCAGGGCACCTTCCGCCAGCTGGCTGTTAGGCTGATTTGAGACCAGATCATAGCGCTGCCGGGGACAGGCAATGCGCTGGCCTTCCAGTTGGCAGTCCGAAAGCAACCCGCTTTGCGGCGGGCTTCCTTCAGGCCCGGACCGAGCGGGTTCCGGTTCCGCGCCAGACGGTTCGGGGCTGGGGTCGGCTTGCGCGGGAGCACCCGGCTCAGGCACTTCCAGGCCCAGCCGCCCGGCAGGGCGCCGCAGAAGCAATGCCTGCACCTGCGGATCGTTGCGCTTGAAATCCGTAGGTGATGGCAAGCCCCCTCCGAGCCCTTCGCTCACTACGCGGCAATACATCTGTTCCAGTTCGGTTGTAGCGCCGGCCATACATTCATCTTCGGCAGCATGGAGGGTGCCGGCACAGAGAGCAAGCAGGACCAGGGCCGGCCATCTAGCTGTCATCCCGCTGCCCCAAAGCCACGCGCGCCATCAGGTCTTCCACCCGGCGTATGGTTTCAGCATCGCCCTTCTTCCCCGTAAGCACCACTTGGGAGCCGATGGTGGCCACGTACATCAGCAGCGACAGATCGCGAATGCGCTGGGGATCGCTGCTCAGCCGTTCGTACAGCTCGCAGTTCTGGTTGATGCGCGCTTCGTCCACCTGCGTGACCAGATCAGCCGCGTAGTCATTTCTGCGGGCAAAATCCCGCACCGCCAGCTCCACCTGCAGGCGACGGATATTACGGGACGCATCGGTGAGCAACAGTTCCAGAATTTGCCGCAATTCGGTTTCGACATCCCCACCCTTGGGTTTCCAGTACTGAAGCTCGTGCAGACGCCGGTCCCGCCAGCGGTTGAGGAAACGCACCACCAGGTCTTCGTGGTCCTTGAAGTGCCAGTAAAAACTGCCACGGGTCACACCGAGCTTTTTTGCCAGGGTCAGCACCCTCAGGTTGCTGAAACCACCGGCTGCAACCTCGCCGGCGGCCGCATCCAGCCAGGCGTCGCGGGTCAACTGCGCTTTTTCCGGCGTCTTGCGGCTGCGGCGTTTCTGAGGTTTGGCATCCGTCATGGTGGAATCTGGTCCTGCTACTGGCTGTTGGGTGTGAATTCTACATCAACAGCGGAGCCATGTTTGAAAGCGTTGACCCCGCCCAAAACATACATTAGTGTATGGACAAACAATACACCAGTGTATGGATAATTCAACAGGTCTTCCGTACACCGCCTACTATCCAATGCCAGTATCAGGGAGCTGCTACATGAGTACTGCCCATTACGATGTGAACGGCAACATCGCCGTCATCCGACTCGACAACCCGCCCGTCAATGGCCTGGGCCTTGAACTCCGCCGGGGTATTGTTAACGGTATCCAGCAGGCAGAAGCCGATGATGCAGTGAAAGCCGTGGTACTGATCGGCTCCGACCGTGCCTTCTCCGGCGGCGCCGACATCAGCGAGTTCGGCTCTCCCAAAGCCTTTGCCGAACCCAACCTGAACACGGTAGTCAACTACGTGGAAAGCAGCCGCAAGCCGGTGATCGCGGCCATCAGCGGCGCCTGCATGGGCGGCGGACTGGAACTGGCCCTGGGTTGCCACTACCGCATCGCCAAGCCGGACGCGCAAATCGCCCTGCCGGAAGTAAAATTGGGCCTGCTGCCAGGCGCCGGCGGTACTCAACGCCTGCCACGAGTCATCGGAGCTGAGCACGCTGTAAATATGATCGTCTCCGGCAGCGTCGTACCTGCCAAACAGTTCAAGGGCAGCGCCCTGTTCGATGAGATTATCGACGGCGAATTGCTGGACGCGGCCATTGCCTACGCCACCAAGGTGGTCAGCGAGAACCTGCCGCTGAAAAAAGTGCGCGACCTGAAAGCCAAGCACCCGAACCCGGAAGGCTTCTTCATGTTCACCCAGAACACCGTCGGCGCCATGGCCAAGAACTACCCGGCCCCGCTGAAGTGTGTCGAAGCTGTGAAAGCCGCCGTCACCATGCCGTTCGACAAGGGCATGGAGGTTGAGCGCGAAGCGTTCGTCAATCTGATGCAAACGCCGGAATCCCGCGCCCTGCGTCACGCGTTTTTCTCCGAACGCCTGACCAGCAAGATTGCCGACGTGCCGTCCGACACCCCGACCCGAGACATCAAATCCATTGGCGTGATTGGCGGCGGCACCATGGGCACCGGCATCAGCATCAACTTCCTGAACGCCGGCATCCCGGTGACGCTGGTCGAGATGAAGCAGGAAGGCCTGGACCGTGGCGTGGAAGCCATTCGCAAGGTCTACGAAGGCCGCGTGAAAAAAGGCCGCATGAGCGAGGACGACGCCAAGGCCAAGATGGCTCTGTTGACCCCATCCCTCACCTATGACGACCTGAGCAGTGTCGACCTGGTGATCGAAGCCGTGTTCGAGGAAATGGGCGTCAAACAGTCCGTGTTCGAAAAGCTGGACGAAGTGTGCAAACAGGGCGCGATCCTGGCCTCCAACACCTCCACCCTGGACCTGAACAAGATCGCCAGCTTCACCAAGCGTCCGGAAGACGTCATCGGCCTGCACTTCTTCAGTCCGGCCAACATCATGAAACTTCTGGAAGTGGTTCGCGGCGAGAAAACCGCCAAGGACGTACTCGCTACGGCCATGAAACTGGCCAAGGCCATCAAGAAGACCGCTGTGGTCTCCGGCGTGTGCGATGGCTTTATCGGCAACCGCATGATCAACCAGTACCAGCGTGAAGCCCTGCTGATGCTGGAAGAAGGCGCCAGCGTGCAGCAGATCGACAAGGCCATCGAGAAGTTCGGCTTTGCCATGGGCCCACTGCGCATGGCCGACCTGGCCGGCGGCGACATCGGCTGGGCCATCCGCAAGCGTCAGTACGAAGAAAACCCGGACATGGTGAAGATGGTGCTGGCCGACCGCATCTGTGAAATGGGCCGTTACGGCCAGAAGACCGGTGCCGGTTTCTACCGCTACGAGCCGGGCAACCGCAACGCCCTGCACGACCCGGAAGTGGACAAAGTGGTGGACGAAGTCCGCGCTGAACTGGGCATCAAACCACGCAAGGTCAGCAATCAGGAAATCGTTGAACGTTGCGTGTATGCACTGGTGAACGAAGGCGCCCAGATTCTGGACGAGGGCATTGCCCAGCGGGCCTCCGACATCGACATGGTGTACCTGACCGGTTACGGCTTCCCCGTGTTCCGCGGCGGCCCCATGCATTACGCCGAGGAAGTCGGGCTGCCCAACGTGGTTCGCGCCATGCAGGCCTTCACCGAAGACCGCCACACCCAGCCTGGTTTCTGGGAGCCCGCAGCCCTGTTGGCCAAGCGTGCCGAAGAAGGCAAAGGCTTCGACGCTAAATAACCGGTCCACCAATACCCTCGGGGCGCCTGCCCTTTATCGATAAACAGGCGCTTCGAACGAAGGAGAATTGTTATGTCCAATGATGTTGTCATCGTATCCACCGCCCGCACGCCCCTGGCCAAATCCTGGCGCGGCGGCCTGAACATGACCCACGGCGCAACTTTGGCCGGTCACGCCATCCAGCACGCGGTCGAGCGCTCCAAGGTCGACCCCAACGAGATCGAAGACGTGCTGATGGGCTGCGCCCTGCCGGAAGGCTCCACCGGCAACGACGTGGCCCGTATGGGTGCCATTCGCGCCGGTCTGCCCGTCACTGTTGGCGGCGCGACCATTAACCGCTTCTGCTCGTCCGGCTTGCAGGCCATCGCCATGGCCGCACAGCACATTGCGGTCGACAAGGTACCCGTGATGGTTGCCGGCGGTGTTGAATCCATCTCCACCGTGCAGGCCAACGTGAACCAGAACTACTTCATGGAACCCTGGCTGGCAAAGCACAAGCCGGAGCTGTACTGGTCCATGCTAGACACCGCTGAAACCGTGGCCAAGCGCTACGACATCAAGAAAGAAGACATGGACGAATACGGTGTTCGCAGCCAGAACCTGGCCGATCAGGCCCGCCAGGACGGCAAGTTCGACGACGAAATCGTACCCATCACCACCACCATGGGCGTCGCTGACAAAGCCACCGGCCAGCTCAGCAGCCAGGAAGTGACCGTCAGCCAGGACGAAGGCATCCGTCCGGGAACCAACCTGGAAGGCGTCAGCAAGATCCGCTCAGCAATGGAAGGCGGCGTGGTCACGGCAGGCAACGCCAGCCAGTTCTCCGACGGCGCCTCTGCCTGCGTTCTGATGGACAGCAAAGTGGCCGAACAGCGCGGCGCCACTCCGCTGGGCATCTTCCGTGGTTTCGCGGTTGCTGGTTGCGAACCCGACGAAATGGGCATCGGCCCGGTCTTCGCGGTTCCCAAACTGCTCAAACGCGCCGGCCTGTCCGTCGACGACATCGGTCTGTGGGAACTCAACGAAGCCTTCGCCGTGCAGGTTCTGTACTGCCAGCGCAAACTTGGCATCCCCATGGACCGCCTGAACGTCAACGGCGGCGCCATCGCCGTCGGCCACCCCTACGGCACCACCGGCTCCCGCCTGGTCGGCCACGCCCTGATCGAAGGCAAACGCCGGGGCGTAAAATATGTGGTCGTCACCATGTGCGTCGGCACCGGTATGGGTGCTGCTGGATTGTTTGAGGTTGCCTAAGGCTTTGGTTGCTGCCTGAAGCCTCGGTTGCCCTTGGCTTGGGTGAAAGTGCCCGTTGGGAGTGGGTGTCCAAAACACGCTCCTTACGGCACGTCCATGTGACGCTCGGGCTCCGCCATCCATGGC
>Ga0315339_1000548_pt1 | contig 45298 bp, 43 predicted proteins | sample ASW17metaG_FD_204514 | JGI IMG/M metagenome (GOLD analysis project Ga0315339, IMG submission 204514) | Ammonia-oxidizing marine archaeal communities from Pacific Ocean, United States - ASW #17 | ecosystem: Environmental > Aquatic > Marine > Oceanic | place: USA: California | collected 2016-12-05 | reverse complement strand
CTCGGGGAGCGCTGGAGGACAAGGCGAACGAACACCTGAAGGATGCTCAGAGCCAGCTTGGCGACGGGATTGGCGATGCGCTGGGAGGGCTGTTCGGCGGCGACGACGACAAGGACGACAAGGACGAGAAGAAGAAAAAGAAGAAGAAGAAAAAATCAAAGAAGGCTGCCGATGACACCATGGAGGATGACTGAAGTCATGGGAGTCGGGCGTGTGAACTACTTGTTGCGAACCGTTGTGCTGGCCGCCTTCGCAGGTCTCGGCTACCTGGGGTATGAGCAAGTCGCCGGCGCTTTAGAGGATCAACGGGCAGAGGTGGCGGCACGCGACGAGAAGATCCGGCAACTGGACGCACAGCTTGTTGTTCGTGCGCAGGAGGTCGAGGGGCTCAAAGAGGATGTGGCTGAGCGTGACGCACAACTCGCGGAGCTTGCGACAGCGATGCGCTTTCTCAAGATGGATCACCGAATCGCAAGACTCTCGGTGCTCGATCAGGAAAGAGGGCCGCGCGGCCGGACGAAGACGACCGTGCGTTTCGAAGAGCTGAATTCCGAAGGCGATGTGGTCGGGGAAACAGCCGAATACACACTTCCCGGACAGGTCGCCTACATCGAATCGTTGGTCATCAAATTTGGTGATGACTATGTCGAGCAGGGTGACGCCTGGCGCGGTTCGTCCATCTGTCTCTTTCGCCGTTTGTTTGCGGAGACGCAGACTCCCGAAGAGGGCTTTCCCCTGGATCAGGTTGGTCAGCCCCCGGCGTCCTACACCGACGATCGTTTTCCAGACCTCGTGAGCAAGCTCTGGAAGCGTTTCTGGGATTACGCGAATGATCCGGCAGCAGCCGAGGCCGTTGGTGTGCGCGCCATTCACGGCGAGGCGCCCTTCATCGAACTGCGGCCAGGCTCTCGCTATCTGGTCGAGTTGCGATCTTCAGGTGGCTTGAGCTTGCGCAAAGAGTAGTTCGCGAGCGGTGTGTGGCAGGTGGCACGCGCTTTCTGTGCCGGGGACGTAGGCCAACTTTCGCGGTGACCAGGGCTTCGGATAACCTTTCCGTTCTTCTCGGCCCTAAATTATGAGGATTCGCCATGTTCAGCAGTTCGCGCACCTTGCTCCCCACGATCGTGCTGATCGGGATGCTCTTTTCTTCCACCGCAGCCGCGGTTCAAAGTGACTGGGCCCTTGAGTCCATGCCCATCGATCGCAGCGCTGAGCAACTGAGTGTGGCGACCCTGGGGCATCTCGACGCGGCGCGCGTCTTGCGTGATGAGATTCTCGCGGTCGAGGGACCGCGGACACCTGAGAACACGTTGCTGTTGCTGAACGAGCTGTATATGCACATCGACGCAGCTTCCAGCGAAAATGGCTTGTTCGAGGAAGTGCATCCCGATGCTGACATGCGGGCTGTTGCCGAAGAAGGCAGTCGCTCGGTGTCGGCCTTTATCACCGAACTGAGCCTCGATCGAGCGTTGTACGAGGCTCTCGAGGGCATCGAACTCGAGGGCGAAGACGCAGCCACTCAGTTCGCGGTGAAGAAAGAGTTGCGGGATTATCGACGGGCCGGGGTTGACCAGCCGCCCGAGGTTCAAGGACGCATTGCGGCGCTCAACAGTGAGATCGTCGAACTGGGCCAGGAGTTCTCGCGCAATATCAAGGACGACGTGCGTGTGATGAAGTTAACGGACGTGAGTCAACTTGAGGGTCTTCCTGACGACTACATCGCAGCGCATCCGGTTCAGGATGACGGTGCGATTCACGTGAGCACGACGTATCCGGACTACATCCCTTTCATGCGCTACTCGACACAGCCCGAACTACGGCGCCAGTTGTATCTGGAATACAACAATCGCGGATATCCACGAAACGTTGTTGTGCTCGAATCACTCATCGCGAAGCGCGATGAGAAGGCGAAGCTTCTGGGATATGAAAACTGGGCTGATTACGTCACGGAAGACAAGATGGTGGGCTCGGAGGCGAATGCAGCGGCGTTCATCGAGCAGATTGCCGGCGTCAGTCGCGAAGCTGCAGAGCGCGATTACCAGATGCTCTTGGACACCAAGAGGCAAGACGTTCCTGATGCGACGGGTGTTGCCGATTGGGAAAAGGGTTACTACTCCGAAAAGGTGCGCGCCGAGCAGTACGACTTTGACAGCCAGGCCGCGCGGCCTTATTTCGACTATGAGCGTGTCCGCCAGGGAATCTTCGATGTGACATCACGCCTGTTCGGTGTTCGTTACGAGCAGGTCGCAGGCCTCGACCTCTGGGACGAAGACGTCACGGCATGGGATCTGTTCGATGGCGACGAACAGATCGGTCGGTTCTTTCTGGACATGCATCCGCGTGACAACAAGTACGGCCACGCTGCGCAGTTCGGCTACAGGTCAGGTGTCGAAGGAGAGCGCCTGCCCGTGGCCACGTTGGTCTGCAATTTCCCGAATCCGAAGGACAGTGACGACGGTGTCGCACTGATGGAATTCGGGCAGGTGTCCACCTTCTTCCACGAGTTCGGACATCTCCTGCACACCATGTTCGCCGGGCATCGCCGATGGGCCATGAACTCGGGTATCAGCACAGAGTGGGATTTCGTGGAAGCGCCTTCGCAGATGCTGGAAGAATGGCTTTACGATGCCGAAACGCTGCAGTCTTTTGCCATGCATTACGAGACGGGAGAACCCATTCCCGAGGCACTGATCGACAAGATTCGCGCGGCCGCTGAATTTGGCAAAGGCATGAACACCGCACATCAAGCTTTCTACGCAGCCCTCTCTTTCAATTGCTATGCGCGTGATGTCGAGGGTCTTGACACGACGGAACTGGTGCAGGAACTGCAGGCGAAATACAGCCCGTTTGCTTACGTGGATGGCTCACACTTCCAGTGCAACTTTGGCCACCTCAATGGCTACTCCGCCATCTACTACACCTACAAGTGGTCCGAGGTCATCGCCAAGGACATGTTCAGTCGTTTCGCCGAGGACGGCGTACTGAATGAGGAGACGGCGCGGCTCTATCGAGAAAAGGTGCTTGAGCCCGGTGGAAGCAAGCCCGCGGCGGAACTGGTCGAAGACTTCCTCGGCCGTGAATACGGTTTTGAGTCCTTCAGGCAGTGGCTCGATGGGAGCGAAGCGGACGCCTGAGTCCGCGGCGTCACTCGTCCCGGATTCAGCGCACGTAGCCCAACGCGCGGAGTTGTTCGAGCACAGTCTCATCCACTTCTTCGAGGGTGCCGGGAGCTGCTTGCGTGCGCAGCCCGGCTTCGAGTGTTTCGAGGTGTTGCTGCAGTGTGGCCAGATCTTCAGGCCGCTGACCCGAGAGGTCGATTGTTTCACCAGGGTCTTCCCGCACGTCATATAAGAGCCAGGGCGTCGAGGCGGGGAATTCCAGCGTGTCCGACATATCACCTCGGATGACCTTGAGTGGCCCGACCTGAAGCGAAGATCGCCGAGAAGTGTGCGTATCGATATGACCCAGCAGTATGGGGGCTGCCAGATCGGAGGCGCGTTTGTTGCCGTCCGGCAGCAACGGCGCGATCGTCCGCCCATCGACAGATCGGGTGGGGGGAAGCCCCATGAGTTCGAGGAGCGTCGGAAAGAGGTCGGTGAGGCTGACCGGATCTCGCACGATGTGCGCCTCGGTCTGGCCCGGAATCCGCACGATGAGGGGGACGTGCAGCATCTCGCGGTGAAGTGAGCGGGCGTGTTTCATGCCGCGGTGTTCGCCAAACTCTTCACCGTGATCGCTGGTGATGACCACGAAGGTGTTGTCGAGTCGCCCGTTTTGCTCGAGCGAATCGAGCAACTGTCCGATCATGCGGTCCGCGTAGCGAATCGAGGCGTCGTACAGGTTGCGCATGTCTTCGACTTGTTCGGGCGTGGGGTCCGCATGCTTGTGGCCGTCTGGACCGGGAAAGAGCGCAAGTTCGCGGCGTTCACTCGGTGGGCCTGCGCGCGTGTCGAAGAGGGCAAAATCTTCTTCCGGAGGCGCGTAGTCATGGGTGGCGAAGCTGTGCAGAAAGAGAAACCAGGGCGTGTCGTGATGGCGGTCGATCCAGCGCTGCACGGCGGCTGTTCCCATGCGATCCTGAGCGGCCGGCATGTTCAGGAGGGGGTCCAAGATTGCAAAACGGTCGAAGCCTGCAGCAAAGCCATAGTCGGAGGACACGAAGCCTCCACCCGTGAAGGCCGCCGTGACCCAGCCTGCATCTGCCAGTAGTTTGGGCAGATAGGGAACCACGGTGGCGTCCAGTCGGTCGGTGCCTCCATCGAGGACCCCATGGCTGGGTGGCAGCAGGCCGGTGAACAGGGAGACATGGGAAGGAAGTGTGTAGGGCGCCACAGTTTGTGCGTCCGTGAACAGCGTGGCTCGATCTGCGAAGGCATCGAGAAACGGGCTGGTGGGTCGCTCGTATCCGTAACAGCCCAGGTGATCTGCACGCAGGGTGTCCAGCGAGATCAGCAACAGGTTCGGTGGTCGAGGCTCGGCCGCGGCCGCGGGCGCGAGGAGCACGGGGGCGCCGAAGGCAACGGGTGCATTGCCTTCGACACGGAACCGAAGTCGAGTGCGGTCTGGACCTTCTGGGCTTTCTGGCCATGGGGCATCGATGTCTTGAACATGGATGCGCAGCGGTTGTTGCGACCGAACTGTGAGTTCACCACTTGCAAGTTGCCTCCAGTCGTCATCTTCTCGTTCCACGAACCAGCGGGTTCGGGTGCCGAATGGCTGCCCGGGTGGAACACACACACCGAAGCTGAGTCGGCTCGCCCCTGTAGGAATCTCGACCTCGAGGGTTTCGGAAATGCCTGGGGGCACGATCAGGCTCGTGCGTTGTTCGCCTCCCACTTTGAGATCGACCCACGTTGCCGCCGTGTTTTCCTTTGTCGTGGGAATCAGCAGTCGATCACTGAGACGCTCAAAGACGGGTTTATGAACAACCTGCAGATTGCCCAGGGCGATAGGGTGTGCACTGTCGCCGGCCAGGACAGCGGCCCAGAGTGTGGGCTGGTCGCTTTGCGGAAGGACCTTGCGTGCAGTGGCCAGTCCATCTGCTGCGGGAGGAGAAGCCCAGCGTGCCAGAGAGAGTTCACGATTCTTTTTGTTGATGTGCAGGATGGCCTTGCCGAGTGGCGTGCGACGCCCTTCCGACTTCGGGAGGCCCCCTTCGGCACGCAGGCTTTGCAGCGATTCGCCATCGTCAAGTTCACGTAGCCGAATCAATCTCAGGCTTTGGCAAGGTTCGGACGTGACGAGTCCCGATTGAACGTCAAGACGCGCGCGGACCGAGACGAAGTCGTCCGCTTCGAGTTCAAAGAAAATCACCATCAACTGATCCGGATCGATCAACTTGATCTGTCGGCCCGTGACTTGCAGCGCACTGTCATCACGGCTTGCTGGGCGAAGTGTTCCGCTCACTGAATCGAGCAGATGAAGTGCTTCGATGTTGTCTGGCGTGACAGACATCACCACTGGTGAGTCCGAGCTGGGAGTTGTGGGTGCAAGGCGAACCGGGCGCTCTCCCACTGCGCGGGTTGGAACGCTAGAGAGGCGATGCGCGTCGTCCGTAAGTTCGTGCTCGGTTTTCGAGTCGCTGCAACTCGTGCACGCCAGCAGGCATGCAAGCAGGTAGCCGATTCCGTTGGGCGCGAACTTCATGAAATCGATCATCTCACAGAGCATGCCAGGTGACCATGCAGCTCATACTGCTCCATTCGTGGCATAAGAGAGGAAGCGAATGTCGTTGTCGAGTCGTACAATGCCTTGCCCGGGCGTGGGCCGGGCCTTGGTGGGCCAGAGGTCCTCTGTGTTAGTTGTTCCATGTTCGAACCACATGCGGGTGAAGCTGCTTGGCTGATCATGTCACAGGAGTGAACGAGTTGGTCACGGACCAGTCCGATGTCCGGCGGACGGCTTGCAATCGTGACTGCCCGGACGCCTGCTCGCTTCTGGTCACGGTCGAAGAAGGGCGCGCGACGCAACTCCGGGGCGATCCAGAAGACCCGGTTACGCGAGGTTTCCTGTGCGAACGCACCTCGCGCTTTCTGAGTCGGCAATACGACTCCCAGAGGTTCACCCAGCCGTTGCTTCGGCAGGGTGACGCATGGGGCCCGGTGAGCTGGGATGTAGCCCTCGATCTCGCGGCAAAGAAGTTGCACGAGGCTCGGGCCGAGTTCGGCCCCGCGTCCGTGTTGCACTACCGATCGGGAGGCTCTCTGGGCCTCTTGAAGATGCTCGCTGACTATTTCTTTGAACAGTTCGGCCCCGTGACGGTCAAGCATGGGGATGTGTGCTCAGCAGCCGGCGATGCCGCGCAGATCGCGGACTTCGGCGTCGCTGATAGTCACGATCTTCAAGACATCTTGCACAGCCGACTCATCGTTGTGTGGGGAAAGAACCCCCACACGAGTGGTGTGCATCTGTTGCCTGTGTTGAACGAGGCGCGCAAACGCGGGGCTGTCCTGGTCGGAGTGGATCCGGTGAGGACGAAAATAGAGGGGTTGTGCACGCAGTTCCTGCAGCCTCGCCCCGGTGGTGATTTTGGCCTCGCCATGGGTGTGGCGCGCCGACTGTTCGATGAAGGCCGCGAGGACCCGGCGGCGAGTGAATGGTGCGATCATCTCGAGGCGTATCGGGAACTGGTGCATGCCCGCGACATCGACGGCTGGGCTGCCGAGGCAGGTGTTCCGGCTGACGCTCTGCGAGAACTGGCGGATCTGTACGGCGAGCGAGCGCCCGCGGCCATTCTTGTGGGGTGGGGACTTGCACGGCGCAGTAATGGATCGAAGACGGTGCGGGCCCTGGACGCACTGGGGGCGATCTCCGGAAATCTGGGCGTGCCAGGCGGCGGTGTCTCTTACGACTACGCTCGGCGCGCCGCCTTTGATCTCGAGTTCGTGCGTGGTGAGGCGGCCGCTCCCCGAACCTTTCCCGAGTATCGTCTGGGACGCGAAATCCTTGAAGCACGCGACCCGCCGGTTCGGGTGGCCTGGATCACGGCGGGCAATCCCGTTTCCATGCTTCCGGATTCTTCCGCTACACAGCAGGCCCTTTCCGAGGTGCCCTTCACGGTGGTCGTGGAGACGCACCCTACCGACACAACCGACTGTGCAGATCTGATCCTGCCGACGCTCACCTTGCTGGAAGATTCCGACCTGCTCGGTGCCTATGGCAACCACTGGCTGCATGAGTCACGACCTGCCGTGATGCCGCCGGAGGGCTGCCGGCACGAGTTGGACATTTTGCAGGGGCTTGCCAAGCGTTTGGGGCTTTCCGAGGCCTTGTCAGGTTCCGTTGATGACTGGAAGCAGCGTCTGACGAAACGGCTCGATGTTGCCGGTGCGGGAGTCGCGGCCATGCGGGCAGGGCCTGTAAGAAATCCGTTTGCATCACACGTTCTCTTTGAAGGACGGCGTGTTCCGACTCCGTCGGGTCGTGTAAACCTGCTGCATGAACGCGCCGAGCCAGCGCCGCAAGGAAGCGAGGATTTCCCTCTGCTGTTGATGGCGATCTCCGTTCCGGAAGGCCAGTCATCCCAGTGGTCGGTGCCCGTCGAGGGGTTGCCGAAGGTCCGCGTGCATCCACAGACGCAGGGGGTTCCACCCGACGGGGCTCTCGCGCATCTTGAGAGTGCTGTGGGGAAGGTGCCGGTTGCCGTGCAGCACGACGAGCGTGTTCGTGCAGGGGTCGTGCTGGCGCCCAAGGGTGGCATGCTTCGCGATGGCCGCTGCCTCAACCTGCTCATTCGTCCGGTGCCCACGGACGATGGAGGGGGCGCGGCTTTCTACGAAGAGCCGGTGCGCCTTCTGTACTCGGAAGAGGCCGACCTTCCGTAAAGACTGCGTGTCGGTGCAGGTTGGCCCGCCTGAGTGTTACTGCCGAGACGGGAAATGGGGTGTGAGGACGTAGACCGTGTCGCCCTCGCCCTCGAAGCGCTGCACGACCTCGACGAGCCCATCAGGAATCCAGTTGGGTTGGTTTTCCTCGAGTGCGATCTCGTCGAACACCAGGTAGGGCATGTCGTGTTGAGCAACATGACGAGCAAAGACGGCGTCCTTGACTGGCATACGAGTCGACATGGCCACGCGTTCCGCATACCAGCCGTCCCGACGCCGGTGTGTCGCGAAGTGCTGGTCCTCAGAGGTGTGAGCCTTGATCCAGGCAAGGGCTTCCAGGCGTGGTGCGTTTTCCGCGCGACGTTGCAACGTTCCTGCCAAGAAAGAGACGACAAGCAACAAGACGGCGACTGTTTTCAAGATGCGCCCACGTGTCCAGAGTGCCACGAGTCCTGCACCTGCTACGGGCAACAGCAAGCCCTGAGCGATCAAGAAGTGCCGATTGGTGATGTAGTCATTTGTTCGAAGATGCCAGCAGGTGATGGCCAGCCAGCCGAGTTGGACTGCCACCAGGCCGAGGGCAAGCTTGCGTCGTTTTTTGAACAGGGTGATGAAGCCCGGAATGATCAGCAGCAGGAGCTCGATCCGGAGCGACGAGAGATAGCTCTTGAGGCTCTCGTTGAGTGCGCGACCCCAGTTGCCGCGCGCTCCAGGCGGAGGCGCAACGGAAAGAGGTGGGAGAGCTGTTTGCCAGGGAAGTCGAAAGCGCCCTTCTTTGGTTTCGGTTGCCGAGCCGGTGTTTTCAGCCTGGGCCTTTTCTTCGGCCATCTTGCGAAGTTGGCGTGGGCTGACGGCGCGTGGCACGTAGTCCCACGCCATGGGAGAGTCTTCTGGTGCTCGGTGGGTGACAGGCCCGTCACGCAGTCCTGCATATTGCAGCGAAGGTTTGAGAGAGAGCCCCCAAACGCCCGTGATGTCATGCAGAGTGATGACGTAGGGAATGACGAGCAGCAGCGCTCCGGCAACGAAGCTCATGGCACTCAAGGCGCGGCGCGGCAGTCGTGGGGGTGACGCCACGACCCACAGCCCGACGAGTAGGAAGATGAAGAGCCCCTCGGGGCGGGTCAGGTAGGTCAGTGCGGTCAGGACGCCGGCAAGAAAGAGGCGGCCTGCTGAGCCCTTGTGGTGTGCGGCGGACACAACGGCCCACATGGCTGCGAGGGCGAGGCCCGAGAAGATGCCGTCCGACTGGATGTCTGAGCTGAACTGGACGAAACGTGCAGCGACAGCCGCCACGACCGCTGTTGCTGCGGGGATGGCAGGTTGATCGGGGAAGGCGAGTCGCGCCAGACCCCATGCGGAGAGGACGACCAGCAAGCCACCGAACAGAGCGACCAGGAAACCGGAGGCTTCAAGCCCGAGGCCGGTCAGACTGACCAGTGCTGTGAGCCCCGCATACAGCGGGTGGTACGGGTGGCTCAGTGCCGCGGTCCAGTTGCCCTCAAGCAAGCGTGATGCTTGCCAGAGAAAGTCTGGTCCATCGTTCATCATCATGAGCGCCCGATGCCAGGCGATGCCGCGCACCACCGCCGCGAGGGCGAGGATGGCCAGCAATGTGGAGACGCGAGGTTGACCGCGGAGAGTGACAGCCTCCTGTGACCGCGTCTGGGTCGTGTCGCTCAAGACGGATGCTTCAGCGAATCGATGGGACTGGAAGGTTCGGGTTGGCACGCCGACGCTTGCCAAGCATGCGCCGCGCGGCGCCGCGTCCGTAGCTGAGGCCAACCATCTTCCAGAGCCGTTTCTTCCAGCGCAGCATGCGGTTCATTTGAAGCGCATTGGAGCGCAGCTTGTCGATGGTGGCCTTGTCCATGTCCGTTCCGACGAGCCCAGCACCCATGACCACTTCTTCCCACGTGTTTCCCGAGATCTCTTCTCGCTCGATGGCTTCGCCGTGATAGCGAGTCATCGGGTAGGTGATGTTCACGTTGGGAACAATGGCGAAGCCGAGCTGGTGGTAGAAGCGAGCCGACTCCATGGCGGTCTCATATGTTTCGCCCGGAAGACCAAAGATGAAGTTCGGACTGATGGGCAGCCCAATGGACTCGCCATAGTCTCGATACTCCAGGTACTCATCGAGGGTGAGCTTGCTGATTTCGCCTTGCATGTCGTCGCTGCCGGTTTCGAGTCCGGTGTAAATCTCGGCACACCCAGCATCTTTCATGAGCTTCAGAAGCTCTTTGGTCATGCCGTTGAGGCGTGTCTGGCAGCGCCACTCGATGTAGGGAGCGATTCGCCGGTCGATGAGTCCTTCGCAAACCGCCCGGGTGTGCTTGCGATCCAGAGTGAAGATCTGATCCTGGAACATGATGCGCCGCACACCGTATTTCTGAACCAGCTCTTCGACTTCGTCGAGAACCTGCTCGGGGTCGCGCTTGCTTTGCCGGTCGCCAAACATCTGCTTGTAGCAATAGCCGCACGGCATAGGGCAGCCGCGGGAAGTCTCAAGCATGGCAAAGGGTGCCTCAGGCGCAGCTGCATCGCGGTAGAGCTCCATGGGCAGCAGGTGCCAGGCTGCCGACGGAAAGTCTGCGTACTTCACAGGGTCTGACTCGTCTGCGTTGTGGTGAAGACTGCCGTCTGTGTCGCGCCAGCTGACGGAGTTCACCGCACTCAAGTCTTCTCCACGCGCGAGGGCGCCGAGGGCGGCAAAAGAGACCGGTTCGGTTTCTCCTCGCAGGCAGGCATCTGCCATGGGGACGCGATTCAGGATGTCATCCGGATAAATCGAGCCGTGTGGACCTTCGACCAGAATCCAGCGCGGCCTGCACCCGGAATCACTCAGCGCACCGAAAAAGTCGGTGATGTACTCGAGGTCGGGTATGGGCAACTCCCAGGCATCCGTACGCTCGGAACTGTAATAGAGCACGTCCGGTTCAAACTCTTGGATGCGCTTCACGACTTCTGCGTCGGACCAGTTCATCACATGCGCATCGATGAACTGAATCTCCCAGCCACCTTGCTGCTCGAGCCAGGACGCCACGATGGCGGTAGACAGCGGTTGCCAGAGACGCGTTTTCCGGTAGGCGTAGTTGCGCTGGAAAACAGGAATGACCGGATTGACGATGGAGATTTTCATCGTGTGCTTGCTTGCTGGCCCCTGAGTTTCTGCCGAGAGTCGACAGAACAGCATATCCGACCCTGGAGCGCCTGTGCGACGATCACAGCGGACGATCTGTGCGGGAGCATCTGGTGACCGTCCAGCAGGACGTACACTGGGCTGATCAGCCAGCCTTTCACCGACAAGATCCACCGACAAGATCTGCCTACAAGATGAGCTTGATGTCCGATCTTCTGCTGAGAGGGCTTGCGATCCAGGCGAAGCGGTTGGTTTTGCCGGCGTCGGCTGTTGCGATGGATGGCGGCTCGGCAGGCTGCTGGGGCTGGTTGCGGCAAGCTTTTCTGACCTCACGAACCTCCCGGTGAGATAGGCGTGTCTTCAGCTGGCCGTGGTGATTTGTCGGGTCTGGCCCGGCGTAACTTTCTTGTGGTCTGGTGGAGCACCTTCATCACCTCCGTGGGGATGATGGGCTTCTTGCCGTTCATTCCGCTGTACGTCGAAGAACTCGGCGTCGTGGACGAGGATGCTCTGCGCGTCTGGTCTGGTGTCATCGTGGGCGCAGCCCCTCTCTTGGCGGCTCTCATGGCACCGCTGTGGGGCGCGTTCAGTGACCGCCTCGGTCGCAAGCTGATGATCATGCGCGCCAACATGGCGATTGTGCTGTTCGTTGGTGCCATGGGGTTTGTGACTTCACCCTGGCAGATGCTTGCGTTGCGACTCGGCCAGGGTGTGTTCTCGGGCTTCATCGCACCGGCCATGACGCTTGTCTCGGTGTCGACTCCGGCGAATCGGCAGGCCCGAACAGCAGCCAATCTTCAAATGGCACTCATGGCCGGGGGCATTGTCGGGCCGATCATGGGAGGTGCCATCGCGGATGCCTTCAGCTACAGCACGGTCTTTGTGGTGTGTTCGGGATTGAGCGTCCTTGCCACGCTCTTGGTCTGGGGCTTTGTGACCGAACCCCAGGCTGCTGAAGAGTCCAGCCCGAAGCAGGTTCATGCCTTTGGGCTCTTGCGTTCAATACTCCGCGATATGGCGATGTTCCTGAAACATCCGGTGTTGCGCGTCGTGTTGGCAGGGGCTTTTGCAGTGCGCTTCGGTGCGTCGCTCTTGGATCCGTTGCTTGCTCTCTGGGTCGAGACGCGCAGTGGCTTCGACTTGAACCGATTAGAGGCCGTGACGGGAATGGTGTTCGGGGCCCAGGCCTTGGCGACTCTGTTGTTCACGCCTGTCTGGGGGCGCATTGGAGACCGACTGGGGAATCGCCGCCTGCTTGCCATCTGTGCCGCCGGAGCGGGGCTGGCCTACCTGGGCCAGCGCGTGGTGGATGACGTCACATTGCTGACGATCTTGCGTTTTGTGAGTGGCGCCTTCGTTGCAGGCATCGTGCCTGCGGCTTTCAGTGCAGCAGCGCGCAATAGCCCTGTCGAAAAGCGAGGGGCTGCCCAGGGTTTGACGTTCTCAGCAGTCGTGTTGGCACGAGCGACGGCGCCTGTGAGTGGCGGTTTGCTTGGTGCGGCTTTCGGGCTCGGCCCGCTGTTTGTGCTCGCTGCCTTGCTGATGTTTGTGACGTCAGCGATGGCACTGCGGAGTTCTTCGGAAACCAGCCATCAAGAGTCCGGTGACCAGCCTACTCGCCGATGATCTTGATAAGGACCCGCTTGCGCCGCTTTCCATCGAACTCGCCGTAGAAAATCTGTTCCCAGGTGCCAAAATCTAGTTGGCCTTCGGTCACTGCGACGACGACTTCGCGTCCCATGATCTGTCTTTTGCAGTGAGCATCTCCGTTGTCTTCGCCAGTTCTGTTGTGCTTGTAGAGCCCGAGAGGTTCGTGGGGGGCGAGCTCTTCCAGCCAGCGCTCGTAGTCGGCGTGAAGGCCAGGCTCGTCATCATTGATGAACACACTGGCCGTGATATGCATCGCATTCACCAGGCAGAGTCCTTCGCTGATACCGGACTCCTGAAGCGCAGCTTCAATTCTCGAGGTGATATTTAAGAAACCTCGTCGTTGAGGCACTTCGAACCAAAGTTCTTTGCGATGGGATTTCATGATGAGGAAGGCTCCGAAGAGCAGCCGTTGCTTGAGTGCAGTGGAGCTGCCAGGGGGTGACTCAACGCACGATCATGATCTCATCGAGCGATTTGCGTGTGATGGCAGCCTGCGGGACAAGGCAATCGTCGGCCGGGTAGCCGACAGGGATCAAGAGGAACGGGCGCTCATTGTCTGGGCGGTCGAGGACTTTGCTGAGAAACGTCATCGGACTGGGTGTATGCGTCAATGTGACCAGCCCTGCGTGGTGAGCCGCTGCGAGCAACATGCCGGATGCGAGCCCAACTGACTCGGCAGGGTAATAGACCTGCCCTCCATCCTCTTGGCGGATGAGTTTGAAGACCACGATCAACCAGGGTGCGACTTCCAGAAAGCTCTTGTCCGGGTCGGTGCCAAGAGGCTCGAGGTCGGCCAACCATTCGTCATTGGCTCGCTGTTCGTAGAACGCGCGCTCTTCTTCTTCGGCTGCTTTACGAATGCGTCTCTTGGTGTCTGTGTCTTGCACGCACACGAAGCGCCATGGTTGCTTGTTGGCGCCGCTCGGAGCCGAGCCCGCTGCACGGACAATCCATTCGATGGTCTCTCGCGAGACGGGCCGGTCGGAATACTCTCGGATGGTTCGGCGGCGGCGCATCACCTCGTAGAACGCGCGGGCGGCCGCCTCAGCTGAGGCATCCGGGATATAGACATCTGGTGGTGGAACGAAACGAGGGTCAGTCATGGCTTGCAGGATACGGAGTCGAGAGTCCTCGCGCTTCGGCTCTCTGCAAGAGGCTTTTTCTAGTGGGTGCTGGCCCTGTTTGGCAGGCTGCTTGGCATTCAAGAGGAACTCATGGCATGAAACGACACCTCGGGGCGAGACTCTTCTTCGGTGGCCTGTCCGTGCTGCTGCTTGCCTCCGCCCTGCTGGGGGGGTGCTCTTCTCCCGCTCCCACACCTCAGGTCTCTCCTGGACCGCGGCAACTCCCAGAGTGGATTTCGCGACCGAGTCACATCGATGGCGAGGGGGGTGAGATCGCCATCTTTGCGGTCGGGAAGTCGGACGCGCATTCAAATCGATCCGTGCAGGCGAGCGATGCGCGTCGGCGTGCCCGCGGGGAACTCGCGCGCACGGTGAACGTGCTCGTTCAGAGCATGGTGAGAGGTTTCATGGAGACCCACCGCGGGTACTACGAGTCGATGGACTCGGCCTCCTCTGTTGAATACATCCAGGACATCTCACGCCAGGTGACCCAGCAGATCATTTCGGGGGCGAAGCTGTGGGAAGACTTTCATGATCCAATCGAGAAGGCGTACTACGCGCTTTACAAGATCGATATGACCGAAGTCATCTTGTCTTATCGTGATCAGATGAATGCTGCCTTCCGACGCGAAGTTTCGCGTCGACGTATGGTGGTCGATTCCGAGGCTTTTGAAGTCGATCTCGAGAGGCAATTGAACAGGCTCCGCGGGATGACGGCGAAGCAGATCCGTGCCTCGTCCGGCGTCTGACAAGTCTCGATTTCGTGTTACTGGGCTCGCGGCTTGCTCCGCCGCGCCTGTCTCGGTTTGATAGGGAAAGATGTTGAGATCATGACTTCCTCGGAACACCTCCTCGGAACCAGGAACAACGACCCATGAAGACCCTCGTCCTGCTCAGGCACGGCCAGAGCGAATGGAATAAGGAGAATCGATTCACGGGTTGGCACGACGTCGATCTCAGCGAGCAGGGAGTGGGCGAGGCGCAGAGCGCGGGCCGCTTGCTCAAAGAAGAAGGTTTCGAGTTCGATGTGGCCTACACCTCGGTTCTCAAGCGCGCCATACGCACGCTCTGGATCACGATGGATGAGATGGACTGCCTGTGGCTGCCTGTACACAGGATGTGGCAACTCAACGAAAGGCACTACGGTGCGCTGCAGGGACTCAACAAGGCGGAGACCGCTGCGGAGCATGGCGCAGATCAGGTGTTGGTCTGGAGGCGTTCCTACGCCACGCCGCCGCCCGAACTGGATCTCAGCGATGAACGCTGGCCCGGGCACGACCGCCGTTACGCCGCTTTAGACCCGGCTGACGTTCCGCGATCGGAGTGTCTCAAGGACACGGTGGAGCGTTTTCTCCCGGCCTGGAATGATGTCATTGCTCCGGCGGTGCAGAGTGGAGAGCGGGTGATCATCGCAGCTCATGGCAACAGCCTTCGCGCTCTCGTGAAGCACCTGGATGGCATCTCTGACGAAGAGATTGTGGGCGTCAACATTCCCACCGGGATTCCTCTCGTTTACGAACTCGAAGACGACCTCACTCCGATCAGCAGTCGTTACCTGGGTGATCCGGAGGCGGCGAAACGGGCTGCAGAGGCCGTCGCAAACCAGGCCAAGGGTTCGTAGGCCCCGCAGGAAGAGCGTCTCGGGGCAGGCGTTGCACGGTCACCGGCGCATAGGTCACGCTTCCAGGGTTGCGGCGGCGTTCCGAGGTCGTTCGCAGGTCACCCGTGGGGGTGCCAGAGACTGATCAGGCCCGATTTCTACGGGCGTTTCCGTTTCGAGGAATTCGTCATGAATCCATGCGCTGTTCTTGTGTATTCAGCTTGGGCCTCTCGATTGGGGGCTTCGGTCGTGGTGCTGGATGAGGGAGGCGAAAAAACTCACTCACGGCTTGAGTCCTTTGGGCAAGCCGTCATGGAGTGGCTGATGGACCCTGACCGAGGCCTCGCTTTCGGGGTCAACGTGATCGTCTTCATCTTGATCATGTTTGCCGCGAAGATCTTGGGAAGGGTCCTTGGCAACGTGGTCGGCCGAGCGCTCAAGGCGGGCAAGCTAAGCGCGAGTGAGTTGCTGATAAAGTTTTTCGTCACGTCAACACGCAAAGTCGTGTTCTTGATCGGGCTCGTGATGGGGCTCGGTCAACTGGGCATGGATGTCGGACCGTTGCTTGCGGGAGTCGGTGTGGTGGGCTTCGTCGTTGGCTTCGCCCTGAAAGACACACTTGGAAACTTTGCGGCGGGCATCATGATCCTTTTGTACCGACCATATGACGTCGGCGATTTTGTCGAAGTCGCAGGGCATACGGGCAAGGTCGATGCCATGAGCTTGGCTTCCACCGTCATGCTGACCACCGACAACCAAAAATTGACAATCCCCAACGGTTCCATCTGGGGAGGCGTGATTCGAAACGTGACTGCGCAGGAGACGCGTCGCATCGACCTGACCTTTGGCATTGGTTACGAAGATGACATCAACAAGGCAGCCGCGATCATCGAAGACATCCTCGCGAAGCACGAACTTGTCCTGAAAGATCCTGCGCCCGTGGTCAGGCTCACGGAACTCGCTGACTCTTCGGTGAATTTTGTATGTCGGCCCTGGACGAAGACGTCGGATTACTGGGGCGTCAAGTGCGACGTCACCAAGTCCGTCAAGGAGCGCTTTGATGCGGAGGGTATCTCGATTCCCTTTCCTCAGCGTGATGTGCACCTCTTCAAGGAGAGCTGACCCGTCACGGGGAGGCGCCCATGAACTCCATGCCGACCGAATCCGAACTGTCTCGTCGAATTGGTCGGGCTTTTCTAGAGATCGAGGGACTTGCAGAGGGTCTCGAGGAGAGCATCCATCCCGACGACGAGATGTTTCATACCGCACGGTTGGCCGAGGCTGCACATCCGGGTCGGTCTCGACTCCAGTACTACCGCGACGGGCAGGAGGTCGTGCATGCGCTGAAAAACATGCTCGATGCTGCGGGGCGACCGCTCGCCGGCTGCGACCGCTTGCTGGAAATGGCCTGCGGTTATGGTCGGGTGACTCGACACCTCGTGCGCGAACTCCCGGCTGCCAACATCACATCCGTGGAGATTCTCGAGCCCGCCGTCGAGTTCGTAGGGCAGACGATGGGTGTCGATGCGCGTACTTCGTGCACTGATCCGTCACGCCTGAACATCGGGTCAGACTTTGACGTCATTCTCGTCAGCTCGTTGTTTTCGCATCTTCCTCGAGCGCGATTTGGGGAATGGCTGCAGAGTTTGTACGGACTGCTTTCTCCTCGCGGTGTGCTGGTGTTTTCAGCTCATGGGCCAGAGGCTGTGCCCGAGATTGCGAAAGATCCCTCGGGCTTTACGTTTGTCCCGCAAAGTGAAAGTCTGAATCTGGACAGTGCCGAATACGGTTCGGCTTTCGTGACCCCCGACATGGTGCGCGAGATTGCGCGAGAAGAAGGCCTCGCGCACATCGCGTTCGTGGAACGGGATCTCTGGATGTTGCAGGACCTTTACGTGGTGAGCCGCGTGGCGTTGCCAGGCCTGAGTGCCTGGCAAAACGTGTCGTTCGTGCAGGGTGTCATCGATCGCGTTCAGATCCAGGAAGGTGAGTTCGCCATCGACGGCTGGGCGGCCGATTCGCGGCGGGGGGTTCCCATGCAGTCGGTGCGTTTGCTCGTGGACGGGCAGGAGGTGGCCTCGGTGGAGGTGAAGGCTCCGCGCGCGGACGTGGCCCGCCTCAAAGGGCGACCCGATTGGGCCCACAGCGGCTGGTCGCTGCACGGCCGGCTGCCCGAACTCGCGTCCGGCGAGCACCTGCTGGCCGCTGAAGGGGTCTCGACCACCGGGGCGACGGGGGTTCTGGACATTCTGCCGGTGCAGCTGCCGTAAACTGCCTGCCATAATGGCTCCACGGTGCGCCGAAATGGCGGCGCCCTGAGGAGGTCACGAGGCGGCTGGAGCAGGACCTCCGGGGCGGAGTGTGTGGAAAGCACCGATTCGGGCCTCTCGAGGTCGAGGGCCTTGGTTGGCACGGCCGTTGCAACAGTCTTCGGTGTCCTCCGACGCACTTCCTGCGCCGGCATCCGATTCAGCCTCTCTCTTTCGTTGGAGTCTCCGATGAACACTCACAACAAGGCCTCGGTCGCCCGCTGGCCCCACAACTCGCTCTTCGTTCGCCCGATCCCCTCCCTTCTCGAAGATCTTTTCTCGGCGAGAACTGCCGGTGATGGCCGGTCCTCGTCCAGCCCCCTGATCAACGTCTGGTCCGATGCCCAGGCCGTGCACGTGGAGTCTGAACTCCCGGGTCTGGCCATCGAGGACATCGAACTGACGGTGCTTGGCGATGAACTGACCTTGAAAGGTGAGAACGAGAACAACAAGGGGGAGAGCAAGGCCACGTCGAACGAGAACGTCACGATGCACCACCAGGAATGGCGGTCGGGTCGTTTTGAACGCAGGATCCGCTTGCCTTTCGAGGTGCAGAGCGAAGCCGTGACGGCGGAACTCATGCAGGGCGTGCTGCACGTCACTCTGCCCAAGTCCGAAGCGGTCAAACCCCGCCGGATTCCGGTTCGTAGTGCGGGTCAATAAGCTTTCCTTTCCTCTTCCCCTCTCTTTCCGCAAACTCTGACGTATGTCCAACCGCCTGCCAGGCAAACTCCCGAGTCCGCGTGTCGATCTGATCGAGCGAACCTCGGACTACCGGCTCTTTCTTGAACTGCCCGGCAGTGCGGTTGGTGACGTTGAACTGGAGATTGAAAACGGGGTTTTGCGCCTGACGACCCTGCTTTCTCAGTCCTCTCCGTCGGAAAGTAGAGCGCGCCCGGTGCCCATCGGGCGGCTTGAGTTGAGCGTTGATTTTGGAGATCTGCTGTCCGGCGACGACTTGCAGGCGGTCCAGCAGCAGAGCGTTCTGCTCGTGACCCTGCCCAAGGCATGATGAATTCATGCCGCGCCTGTTCGTAGCGCTCGAGATTCCCCCTGCAGTTCGCCAGGAACTGGCCCGCTTGCGGCGTGGAATGCCAGGCGCGCGTTGGGTCCCCGAGGAGCAGTTCCACCTGACGCTCGCTTTTCTCGGCGAAGTCGAAGGGCCAGCCTCTTCAGCCGTCCAGGAAGGTCTCCATGGCGTCCGTGGCGACCCGTTTCTGATGGAGTTGGCGGCGGCGGGCCGCTTTCCTCACCGGGGGCAGGCCAAGGTGCTCTGGGCGGGAATCCGTCAGGACACCGAGGTCCTGGCTCTCATCAAAGAAGTCCAGCGCTGCCTGAAGCGCCGGGGTTTGCTGAGGGAGTCACGCCGCCCGTCGCCCCATGTCACCCTGGCTCGGCTTCGGGGAGTCCCTCCCCAGGCCCTCGACGATTGCCTTGAAGCCCTTGCGAGCTGGGTTTCTGAGCCATTTCCCGTGACGGAGTTTCACCTCTATTCGAGTCATCTGGGGCGAGAAGGGGCTCAACACCGGATCGAGGCGTCTTATCCGCTAATCCCGGCCCGTCTTCGCGAGGGGCGGTGATCCCTGTCTCCGTTGCCAAAGGTGGTTCATTGTCTATCTCAGCCAGCAGAGTGGGTGCCTTGCCCCATTAGGCGGGACCCGGGATTTCTTGTGCGTCTCGGATCATCCCGTTAGACTTCGCCCCGGTCTCTCCGAGTCCCCGTCTCGGTATGAGGTCAAACCGCCACGTAAGCTCGGAGATTCAGGTGTTGCCCGATCAGATGAAGAAGTGCTTGGGATGGGTGGTTGTCGGGGTGCTTTTCGCAGGCACTGTCGGCTGCAGCTACAACGGGCACACCAACATGGGCGACACCGAGAAATGGGTCGCCTCCGGGGTCAATGTCGTCCCGAAGACCATCGGCCTTGTGCCGATCACGGCGTTTGACTCGGTGGTCTCGCCATTCACGGCTGCGGGCGACCAGATCTTCCGTGGTCACCAGTACCACATGGACCACAAGTACCTCTCCTATGCCGGCAGCCGCTCCATCGGTCGCAGCAACATGGGATTTGGCTACCAGGTCGTTGCGAGCGCCATTTCGATTCCGATCGAGACCGTCTGGCTCGTGGTGACGGGACCCGTCGATCTCGTGACGGTGATGGTCTGGGGTGACGATGGCGTTGACGGCGACGGCGACGACAGCGACGCCAACAGCTGACCACCCCACCCCGCCTGCGGGGTGATGACTGACAGCGACGGGCTAGCGAGTCAAAACGGCCGGCCAGGGTCACGTGATGGTCTTTCAAACGGTGCGTCTGGTGCGTTCCGTCCAGGGGCTCAAGGCGCTCTGAAATTCGGTGTGTCCCCGCAGCGTCATGTGACATCGATTGGACCGAATCGATGCGCTATGGTGGCGCGGCGCACCCGCTGGGTCGCTCATCTGTGCGAGGAGTATTCATGACCATGACCCGGATCAAGGTTCCCCTGCTGGACCTCCAGGCTCAGTACGCACCACTGCGCGCCGAAATACGAACGGCAGTCGACGGCGTCTTTGACAAGCTCGCGTTCATCGGCGGGCCCTACGTCCAGGCATTGGAAGCGGAATTGGCCGCCTACACGGGTGCCACGCATGGTGTGGGCGTGTCGAGTGGTACGGACGCACTCCTGGTCGCGTTGACGGCCCTGGGAGTCGGACCCGGCGACGAGGTGATCACTTCGCCTTACACCTTCTTTGCGACGGCAGGGTGTATTGCGCGCCTCGGAGCGCGTTGTGTCTTCGTGGATATCGATCCGAAGACCTACAACATCGATGCGGGGCAGATCGAAGCGGCCATCACAGAAAAAACGAAAGTCATTTTGCCGGTGCATCTGTTCGGACAATGCGCCGACATGGCCGCTGTGAACGCGATCGCTTCGAAACATGATCTGCCCGTGCTCGAGGACGCCGCCCAGGCGATCGGGGCACGGGATGCAGATTGTCGGATGGCGGGTTCGCTGGGAACGGCAGGATGTTTTTCGTTCTACCCCAGCAAAAATCTCGGTGCGGCGGGTGATGGAGGTTTGGTCACCACAAGTGATGACGCTCTCGCGCACACCATGTCGATCATGCGGAACCACGGCATGGAACCTGCTTACCACCATGAGATCCTGGGCGGCAACTTCCGGCTCGACGGCATTCAGGCCGCCGTGCTCAGCATCAAGTTGAAGCATCTCGACAGCTGGGCCGATGCCCGCCGCCAGAATGCTGAGCACTACCGAGAGCTGTTTACGGAGCGAGGGCTGGACGGTGCTGTGACGCTTCCCTGGGTTCGTCCAGGCGTGCACCACATCTACAATCAGTTCGTCTTGCGGGTGGCGGCCGACAAGCGCGACCCCTTGTTGGCTCACCTGCGTAGCCACGACATCGGGTGTGCCATCTACTACCCGTCCGGGTGCCACACCCAGCCGGCGCTCAAGGATCAAGGCTTCAAGGCCGGGGACTTCCCGCAGACGGAGTCGGCGGCGCTCGAAACCTTGTCCATACCTATCTACAGCGAACTTACGGACGAGCAGAAACACTGTGTCGTTGATGTCATCGCCGAGTTTTACGGCGCATGACGGCCCTCTCCATAGGCTGACAGGCCTCTCCCATGTGCGGCATCGCGGGCAAGCTTTGGTTCGACCCGAACCGCCCGGCAGCGGAAGAAACGGTCCGCGCGATGCTCGCAGCTCTCGTGCATCGAGGGCCTGATGACCAGGGGCTGAATGTCGAAGGCCCTCTCGCACTCGGGCAGCGCCGCCTCGCGATTGTCGATCTGAGCCCTTCCGGCCGGCAGCCCATGACGAGTGCCGACGGGCAGTTGTTCGTCGCGGTCAACGGAGAGATCTACAACCATCAGGCGCTCCGCAAGGAACTCGGTGCTCGCGGGCACAAGTTCAGCAGTCATTGCGACAGCGAGGTGCTGTTGCCGTTGTATCGCGAGTACTGGGAAGCAGAGGGTCCGCAATTTGTGGATCGGCTCGAGGGGATGTTTGCGTTCGCGTTGTGGGATGCGCATGCGCAACGGCTCATTCTCGGGCGTGACAGGGTGGGGCAGAAGCCACTTGTCTACACCGTGGGGAAGGATGGCCTCTCGTTCGCCAGCGAGCTTTCCGCGCTCAAACGCGATCCCGATCTGGATCGGCGCGTGGACGACCAGGCACTCGCGGACTACCTCGCGTTTCGTTGCATCCCTCAGCCAAGGACGATCTGGCGCGGTGCACGGAAGCTTCCACCCGGACACGTTCTCGTCAGCGAGCGGGGTCAAACATCTCTCACGCGCTACTGGCAACTCGTGCCTGGGCCAGAGCAAGCCACATCACCTTCCTTCGAAGAGGCGGTGGATGAAGTCGGTTCGCGACTCGACCGCGCGGTGGAACGCCGGCTCATGTCCGATGTGCCACTAGGTGCGCTCTTGTCGGGCGGGCTCGACAGTGCGGCCATCGTGGCTCATATGGCGGCGCGCTCCGGTGGGCGTGTCTCCACGTTCACGATTGGTTTCGAGGAAGCCGAGTACGACGAGACGGGGAGGGCGCGTTCGGTCGCTCGTCTTTTCGACACGAACCACCACGAGGAACTCGTGCTTCCGGATGCGGTGTCGCTGCTTGATCAACTGGTCGAGCATCACGGCGAGCCCTTTGCGGACAGCAGTTCGATTCCCACCTGGCTGGTGAGTCAACTGGCGTCCCAGCATGTGAAGGTGGTGCTGACCGGTGATGGCGGCGATGAATCCTTTGCGGGCTATGACCGCTACAAGGCGTTGCGCCTGGCTCGCTGCCTCGAACACCGTTGGGCTGCGCCGGCACGCGGGGGAGTGCGACTTGCCCGGCGGCTCGCGATGCTGGGCGGTGGCGGCGGGCATCGTTCCCTGGGGACTCGCCTGGACAGGTTCTGTCGTGCACTCGATGCGCCAGAGCGCAGCAGGAATCATCTATGGCGACTTGCGACGCCGCCCGATGTTCTGGCTCGACTGCTCCAACCTGAGGCCCTGGAGCGCTGGGGAGACCCCACGCACTACGGGCCCGACGGCCCCTCGCCTCTGGGGCTCAACGAGGCGCTTGCCCTGGATGTTGCGCACTATCTGCCAGACGATGTGCTGGTGAAAGTGGACATCAATTCGATGGCCCATTCACTCGAGGCCCGGTCTCCGCTGCTGGACCGGGAACTCATGGAGTACGCGGCCGCCCTGCCGGCCCGGTTCAAGCTGTGCGGCCGCCAATCGAAGCACGTGCTGCGTACGGCCCTTCGGCGGATGCTGCCCCAGGACGTCCTCCGCGGACCGAAGCAGGGCTTCGGTGTGCCTCTGGATGCCTGGTTCCGAGGGCCCTTGGGTGCGCACGCCGAAGACGTCCTGCTTTCACCCGAAGCCACCGCTCGCGGGCTCTTCGACTCTGCCGCGGTGGGTCGCCTCTTGCGTGATCACCGCGAGGGAAAGGTTGCGGCGCACGAGACGCTGTATACCCTGCTGGTTCTCGAACGTTGGTTCCATGCGGAGGACACAGGCCCTTGAGTTCGGTAAGAAGCGATCTTCTGTGCTGGATTGACCTGGAAATGACCGGGCTCGATCCCCAGAAGAACACCATCATCGAGATCGCCACTTTGCTCACCGATGCGCAGTTGAACATGGTGGCCGAGGGGCCTCAGATCATCATCCACACAACGGATGAGCACCTGTCCAAGATGATTCCCATCGTGCAGGGAATGCATCAGAAGTCGGGGCTCACCGAAGAAGTGCGTCGTTCGCAGATCAACCTTGCAGATGCCGAGCGGGAAACGCTGGCATTCCTCAAGGAACACGCCAAGCAATCCTCGATGCCTCTGTGTGGGAACTCGATCTGGTGCGATCGGATGTTCTTGAAGATCCAGATGCCGCAGTTGGACGAATTCCTTCACTACCGCTGCATCGATGTCAGCTCTTTCAAAGAGTGCGCAACGCGCTGGAAGGTGCAGTCCATCCGCGGCGCACCTCGCAAGGGTGATCGGCACAGGGCTCTGGATGACATCAAAGAGTCCATCGCAGAGCTGAAGCACTACCGCGACAAGTGGTTGGTGCCGCCGAAAACCAAGTCTTCAGAAACGCCTGCCGATGGGGAGAAAGCTTCATCATGACCGCTGCCCGCCGCCGTTACTGGCTCATGAAGTCCGAGCCCGATGTTTACTCCATTGATGACCTGAAGCGTGACCGGAAGACCATGTGGGATGGCGTGCGTAACTATCAGGCAAGAAACCTGATGCGGGACGACATGTCCGTTGGTGACCCTGTGCTCTTCTATCATTCGAATGCGAAGCCCATGTGCATCGCCGGGTTGGCGGAGGTGGCCTCGAAGTCTTATCCCGATCCGAGCGCCTTCGATCGGAAAGACAAGCACTACGACCCCAAGTCCGATCCGGAAAATCCGACCTGGATGCTGGTGGACGTCAAGCACGTGGCGACCTTTGAGGCACCTCTGACGCGGGAGACGCTGGCCGCCGAGCCTGCGCTGGCCGACATGATGTTGTTGCGCCGCGGAAGCCGTCTTTCCGTGCAGCCGGTGACGGCCGCCGAGTTCAAGGTCGTGCAAGCCCTCGCGAAGCGAGCGGCCAAAGCAGCTGGCGCCTGACGAAGGGCGGGGAGCAGCAAAAAAGGCGTCTCGGCGAGAGGTCCTTTTCCAGCCGAGACGCCATGCTTCCTCAGTGTTCCGGTTCAGCGCCCTTTAGCGGCGAACCGCAGGCATGTTGAGAGGGTCGATCTTCAACACGACGAAGTGCGAGTAACTGCCGGTGGCGCCCAGCACGGTGTATTCGCCGGCACGGAGGGTCGTCCGCGTTTGAAGCTGCTGCCCTTCGTCGCCGCGAAAATCGCAGTCAACCGTCAAGCTGTAGGACTCGGGATCGTAGCCCTTGACCACGAGGTCAAGGTTGTAGGGGGCGTCCATCGTGATCCGGATCCTGTTGGCTGAGGTCGAGGCACGCACCATGCCCATCGTGGTCAGTGAGAAGTAAGGGAAGGGAACGAGTTTTGAGAGATTGCTCGTCAACTCTTCCGGGACAAGACCCGTTCCGTCGCTTTGTATGCTGTCCCCGGGATCTCCCGGCTGTCCCTGGATGACGAGGCAGGTCACAAACATCTGCTCCTCGGGCTGATCGATCTCTTCAAGCAATGCGAGCATCTGATTCACCCACTCGGCCTCGTCTCGCAGGGTCAGCTGACCGAGGTCCGGGCTCTCGTGCACGTTCGACTGGGTGGCCGTCCTGTTGTTCGGCGAGGGGATTTGCCTGAAAAACGGCCGAAGCGCGCTCGATGCGGTCGACGCGTCGATGTGTGTGGGCTTGTAGATCTCTGTGATCACCTCAGGTGAGGCGGGTTTGCTTCCAGGCACAGTTTCCGCGGCCTGGGAGAGGTCCAGAGAGTGGAGTGTCTCGCCCAGCATCTGGGCGTAGGCCTCGGTGTCGTAGATGACGATGGTGTTGCCGAGTCGCTGCAGGTTGTCGACCGGCATCGCCGTGAGCCCTCCGCGCTCTTCGATGAAGAGGCGTCGACCGTAGAGTTCCTGTGCCGTGGGGAGCAGCAGGCTGGCCTCCACGTGTTGAGGTGTGAAGTAGTAGGTCTTCAACTCAGTCGCCGAGACGACCGGGGGAGTGTTGGGTCCGCTGTCTCCCGAGGCGTCGGTGTCCTGGGCGGCGAGCGGGACGGTAAATCCCAGCGCGAGAGTGATGGCGAGAGTCATCGTGGGCATGTTCATGATCTGTTCCTTCTGTTTGGGTGGTTCGTTCAAGGGAGGTTGAGGGCTGGCCCGTCTGCGGGTGACGAGGCCTGTGTCAGGAGCACCAGCCGGACAGGGCCGGAGCGCACCTCGAGGTGATCGGCGGTCACGGCCACCAGGCCCGACGAGCCCGGGGAGGCCTCGCGGAAGCCGGGAATGGCCGTGGAAAAAGCAGGCTCATCCACACGCGCTGTGGAAGAACCCCAGTTCAGTGCGAGAGCCAGGGCGGCGAAGACGGCTGCTGCCGCGGCGTGCCGCATCCAGGGCGCGGGAGACGATGCTGTTTTCGGGCGGCTGCCGGGAAGGCGTTTGAGCAAGGGGCGAGGTGGCGCCTTGTCGCTGAGCTTCGGAACCTGGACGTCGGGCACCGGCAGTGCGGCCAAGGCTTCGACCATCCAGGCGACGGTGGCCTGCGTCTGGGCATCGCTTTCGTCGAGCGGGGGGGTGGCGTCCGGAGTGGGCAGGCCGTGGAAGGCGTCGCGCAGTGCGCCCAGGTCGAGCGGCTCCTGGGGCTGGCCATCCTCGTGAGCAGGATCGTGTTCGTGCGACGTCATGACCGATCTCCTTCGACGACCGATGAGGACGAGGGCGCTCCCGAGTATTCGGGGAGGCGGGGGCCGAGCAATCGACGCAGTCGGCGGCGTGCGAGGGTCAGGAGTGAGCGAACTGTGCCCGCGGTGACACCCAGGGCTTCCGCGGTTGCGGCGGTGCTGTTGCCCGAGAGATCTCGCAAGACGAAAGCTTCCCGTTCCCGAGGCGTCAGTTCTGCAAGAGCTGTCTGCAGCATCTGAGCGAGCTCTCGGGAGTGCGCCACTTCGTCGGGACGTGGCAGGTAGGGGGGCAGTGGCTCGACACTTTCGGCGGCGCGCCGCGTGGCCATACGACGCAAGCGATCACGGCATAGGTTGAGCACGACGGTGTTGCGCCATGGTTCGTAGGCGCGCCGGACATCGAAGTGGTGGAGTTTGTCGTGAAGGTGGAGCATGGCGTCCTGCGCGGCGTCTTCGGCTTCCGCAGCCTCGGCCAGCAAGCCGACGCAGAGGCGGTAGACCGTGGGGTGTTCCGACCGGTACCAGAGATCGAAGGCGGCTGGGTCGTCCGCGAGGACGGCTGCCAGCAGCTCCGGAGCGATCTCGGTCTCGGTGCGGGGCTTGGTCATGGTTTGCAGGGTGTACGCGCCAGACTTCCTCGGCGCTGAGAAGAATCTCGGCGCGATCGCCTGGGTATGACCCTGAACTGGCCCCCCGGCGGACGGATCGCGACCCTGCTTGGACGATCCTGGGAGAAGCAGCCTTCCCCGAGGGGGGCTTTAGCCGTCTCGGGCGGGTACTCGGGTGGGGCTGGTCGTTGCCACCGGCGAGCCGGGGTTGCGCTTTTTTCGGTGCTGGGCAGGCGTGGCTGCCTCACCAGGCTTGGAGGTGCCCACGGTGGTGGGCACATCCCAGCGGTAGAGCCATTCGGTGAGCATGTCTGCCGGAAGCGGCCGGCTGATGAAATATCCCTGGGCGATGTCACATCCCATGGATTCCACGAGATCCCAGGCTTCCCGGGTCGCGACGCCTTCGGCCACCACCGTGAGTCCGAGATTCTTGCCCAGATCGGCGATGGCCCGAACGACCATCTCCAGGCGGGGATCACCAGGGGTGTCCATGACGAAGGATTTGTCGATCTTGAGTTCGGTGAACGGCAGCGAATGCAGTCGGCCCAGAGAGCTGTAGCCGGTTCCGAAGTCGTCGATGGCCAGGCTGACGCGGGCGAGCCGGAGTCGGGCGAGGGTTTCTAGAACGTCCAGCTGTTCCGTGATGGCCTGGCCTTCGGTGATCTCGACGATGAGGCTCTCCGGCGGAACGCCGACGGTGTTGAGAATATTGACGACTCTGTCGGCGAAGTCGAGCTGGAACAACGAACCTGGAGTGATGTTCACGGCGACCCGAAAATCCCAGCCTTGCCGGCGCCACTCGGCGCAAGCTTTCAACGACGTGGTCAGAACCCAATCGGTCAAGAGTCCAATCAGGCCGTTTTTCTCTGCCAGGCTGACAACAAGTTCGGGGTTGAGATGTCCGTAGTCGGGGTGCTCCCAGCGGAGCAGTGCTTCGACGTTACGGACGTGACCATTCTTTACGTCAACGAGGGGCTGATAGTGGAGACGCAACTGATCGCCATGGATGGCCTCGCGAATGTCTGTTGCAGTGATGGCCGGGTCGTGTATTTCGAGCGCATCCAGAATCGAGCGGACAGAAGCAGATTCGTCCAACGGCTTGAGAAGCGGACGACCCATGTGCAACCCGTGCTGAATACCGACTTGCTGGGCGGCGTGAAGGGTTCGGTCGTCGCAGTGGCTCATGAGCACCACGGGAGCGCTGAGCCTTCCCGCAGCCAGTGCTTTCAGAAGTCGAACACCATCGATGTCATGGTTGTCGAGATCGAGAACGATGAGATCCATCAGGCCTTTTGCGATGTACTTGTGCACAAGGCTCACCGTTTCGGCGTGCGAAAGATCGAAACCTCGTGTGCGACACAACTGGCCAAGGAGACCTTGGGCCGCCTGGTCGTCGCTCACGATGAGAAGCCGTGTTTCCCCCATGTCAGGGCACTCCGAATCAGGGTCCTGCTCGGTGGACCTCATCGGTCGCCAGCGGTCTTTAGCTGGAAGGCAATCGCAAAGGAGCGCTGAACAGCCTCTGAGACCCTGCTACGAGCAGGAATCGGCAAGACTCAGTCTGCAGTGAAACTCTCGGCAGCTGTGCCGGCCTTGGCGACATGCTGTTCGGCTTCGCTCGAGGGCAGCATGGCCAGAGCGATGAGGGCGATGCCGACAGCGGCGAGAGTCAAAGGGAGGGCGGCAAAGCGCCGGATGGTGTTGCGGGTCATGGTGTGAATCCCGAGGGGTGGACCTCCACCATCGAGAACCCGTTCGAATTTCTTGACGTCCACTGCCAGCAATCTTTGGATTACCGGTTTGGTGGTTGTCTGCGCGCCTTACGGGCGACTTGATGCACTGCGCGAATTCACCGCAGAGTGTTTTAGCCGACGACGTGTGGCGGCTTGGTTGCTCCCATGGCGTAGTGCTTGCCGAAGCGGTTGGCCAGGAAGTCCCCGAAATCGACCTCTTCCTGGCACACGAATCCTGTGGCAGAGAGCTTTCCGCTCGCGTGCAGATCGAGCACTGCACAGAGGCCGGAGGCCGTTGTGATCTGGATGCCGCTCCAGCGTTGTCCGGCCAGCTCGGCGTTGTAGATCTTGTTGACGTAGCTCTCCTGGCAGTACCGGCCGTTTTGCATGCCGGCTGCCGTCACCACCACCAGCACCACGTCTTCGAAGGTGTAGGGCAGGGCACGCTCGAAGATCATCTTCATGGTGTCGGGATCGTCGTGCAGCTTCAGGTCATCCATGAGGATCTTCAGGATGTCCCGATGTCCGGGGTAGCGGATGGACTTGTAGTCGAGCTTGTTCACCTTGCCTGCAAGGGTTTCGGCCAGGCTGCCCAGTCCGCCAGAAGTGTTGAAGGCCTCGTAGGCCAAGCCGTCGATGGTGATGGCTTCGCAGTCTTCGAGGGGTGGAAGGGTGACCAGCTTGCCTCCGACGACGGCTTCGCACGGGTGGCGATACTCGTTGATGAGGCCTTCGGTGCTCCAGGTGAGGTTGTAGTTCAAGCGGTTGTGGGGCTGGATCGGCAGGGCTCCGACACGCATCTTCAGCGAGTCGAGCTTGTCGAAGCGCTTGGCCAGATCGTTCGCCACGATGCTGATGAAGCCGGGCGCGAGGCCGCACTGCGGAATGAAGGCGGTCTTCGCTCCCTCGGACAACTCGTGCACCTGCTTGGTGACGGCGACGTCTTCGGTGAGGTCCAGGTAGTGGGTTTCGGTGGCGACAGCCGCCTTGGCAATGGCGGGATTGCAGTGGAATGGTGCGCAACTCAGCACGTAATCGGCGTTGTTGTCTCGCAGCAGATTGGCGACGGCCTGTTCGCTTCCGATGTCGGCCACGGCACAGGTCGCGTTGGGGAGAGGCTGGCCATCCTGGCCGGTCACGGCAGATTGGGCGGCGTCTTCACTCATGTCGACGGCAACGACCTGGTAGTCGCCACAGTCCGCGAGGAACCAGGTCACGAGACGGCCGACTTTGCCGGAGCCGAGAACAACGATCGTCTTGCGATCCGCCATGAGAACGTCCTTCGAAAGAGAGGGGAGGGCGCGAGGAGGCACCCACCCTTAGAAGAGGGTCTCTGGCAGAGGATCTCTGGCCAGAGGTCCAAAAGGGGGGGGATCGTATCACTCGACCGTGTAATCGGGCCAGAGAACGGTGGGTGATTCGAAGGGCTCGTCGCACAAAGGTCCCGGACGGGCTACCATCGCCGCCCATGGAAAATCTCGACTCAGGCAGCTTTTCTAGCCCTCCCGTCATCAAGCAGCTTTCGGTTTTCGTCCCCAATCGGCTGGGCGAGTTGCTGAAGGTCACCCGTTGCCTCGATGCTTACGGCCTCAGCATCCGCTCGATCAGCATTGTCGAGGCGGCGGATCATGCCGTGTTCCGGTTGCTTGTCGATCGTCCCGGGCTGGCCATGGAGACGTTGCGAACGGAGGGATACAGCGTTTTCGAGTCCGACCTTCTGGGTGTCGCTTTGCCAGCCATGGACAGCGATCCCATTCGACGGGTGCTCTCGGCCCTCTTGCTGGCGGAACTCAACGTGCACTACGTCTACTCGTTGCTTGCTCCCACGACCAACACGCCGGTGCTTGCCGTGCATGTGGAAGACCTTGATGCGGCCGTGCGCGCGCTTTCCGAGAAAGGTCTCGAACTCATCGGACAGGAAGAGTTCGAGTAGCGCTTCGGGTTCAGCCGGGTGAGCCCGGCTTGCGGGCCCGGATGATCCAGCTGTCGAACCAGCGTGCGGCGTGTGAACCCGTGGCGTGATCCATGCGCGTTGCCAGCTTGTTCTTCAGCAGGGCGAGTCCGCAGCCGATCCCACCGAGTCGTTGTTCGGAGAGCGCCATGAACTCGGGCAGAGGAAAAGTGATCTGGTAGTACCACTTGGACTCGATCACGTAGCCGCGGTCAGTCAGTTTTTGTTCAACAACTGAGCGAGGCAATCCATTCAGTTCACGTGCTGGAAGCAGGGGGCGAACACGTCGACGAGCGAACCCGCGTGACTCGGGGTTCAGGTCGCCGATGACCAGGGTGCCTCCGGATTCGACCAGGGCATCGAGCCGGTCGATGAAGACGTCCGCATCCGGCGCGAAGCTGATGACACCGGAGTTGAGCACGACCTGAAAGGGTTTGTTGAAGGGCACGTCTTCCACGAAGCCCACGCGGGCGTCCAGATCGACGCCGAGTGTTTCGGCGTTGCGCTTGGCGATCTCCACCATGGCGGGACTGGGGTCGAAGGCCGAGGCCATGCCTCCTGCGAGGGCGGCTTCGATGCCCACCCAGCCGGCGCCGCAGCCGGCATCCAGGACGCGCTCTCCGTGGGATGCTTGGCTGATGTCCGAGAGCAGTTTGCGCATCCAGCGATAGTGTCCGTAGGTCGGCGAGCCCGGCACGCCGTTCCAGCCCTCGGCATTGGCATCGAACTTGGCGCGGGTGGTGGTCTGTCCCAGAGCGTGCTGGAGACTGCGCACATACAGCACGGTGCGTTCGGGGCCGTGTGTCGTGGCCTTCAGTGTTTCGCTGCCCTTGAGGGCGAGGCGCGTGATGTGGCCGTTGGCGTCGATCCGGTAGATGGCGAGCAGGTGTCCCTGCGGCCAGAGCGCATCGCGCAGTGCGGCGAGGCGTTTGTCGTCGGGCAAACCCGGCAGCACCGCCAGCAGGGGGTTTTCTCCGCAGGCTGCGCCGAGCGTGGCGGCCTGATCCGGCTGGCCGGAGCGCAACTCCACCATGTCGAGAGACTCGTCGCCGAGTTCGAGGTCCTCGACAATCGGAGTCAGGTCAGAAGCGGGGGAACTCGTCCTGTTCATGAAGTGTCCGGAAGGTCAGCCCGATGGCTGGAGGGGAGATCTCGGTTGCCGGCGGAGAGAAGTCTACCCCGTCGCAGGGCAGCTTCTCAGCCCCCCCTGAAACCCGTTGTTTGCGTTCACTGCTCCGAGCGACCGAGCAGGCCGTCGATGATGTCGAAGATGAGCTGTTCATCGACGATGGGCTTCGAGATGTACTCGTCGAAACCCGCCTCCAGAAAGCGTTCCCGATCGCCATGCATCGCATGGGCTGTGAGCGCCACCACCGGCAATTTCACCAGGGCTTCGTCCTCACGAAGAGCCTTGAGCACGTCCAGGCCATCCATCCCGGGGAGCGAAACATCCAGAAGGACCAAGTCGGGCAAAGAGTTCGAGATGCCTTGGAGTGCCTTCTCGCCCGAGGTGTATTCGGTGATGCCGTAGGTCTGACCCAGGATCACGGACATCAAGAGGCGGTTGTCCGGGTTGTCTTCGACGAGGGCGATGACAGGTTGCTTGTTGGTGTCCTCGGGGCGATCCGAAGCGTCTTCTTCCGGCGCCGTGGCCGCGGGGCTTTGCAGCCTTTCCTCGAGCCAGTCCCGCACTTGCAGATACTCTTCGTTCAACTCCTGCACGGCTCCCGCAGGCGGAGGGCTTCCGTTCTCGGTGGCATATTCCAGAGTTTCGCAGAGTTGCGCGAGGTGGCGCGCGCCCACGATGCGGCAACTGGTCTTGAGGTCGTGGCAGATCCGCGCCATGGCGGCCGGATCGGTGGAGGCACTCAACGCCGCAAGACGCTGACCGCTTCGCTCAAGGAACGACTCGCACATGGAGGCCAGTAAGACCTGCCCTCCCTGCTGGAAGAGCGTCTCGAGCTGGGCGGGATCCCGCCGCGATGATTCCGAGTGACCCTTGTCCATGTCACTCTCATGGTATCTCTGACCACCTCACTTGCCGAATGATGAGGCGAATTGAGGCCTCTGACCTCGTTTTCGTCAAGGAAAGTAGATGGCGTCGCCACCCTTCTGTCCGGTGCCGTCCGTTGCTGTCACGCGGAACTGGGTCGCTGGCAGTTGCGGGATGACGGGGCCCGCGGCCAGACGTGCGTGCGTGTCGTCTAGCTCGAGGATCACGAAGTACTGAAGAAGGTTGTAGAAGTCGCCCGGGACACCATTCGCGCTGGCCGTGAGGAACGGGACGATCTCCCAGAGACCATCCGGGTCACCGAGCTCGAGCACCATGTAGGTGCCGCCTGGAAACTCCTCCATGCTGAGTTCAACCCATGGTCGACCGTTTGTCGCAATCTCGGAACTGTTTTTCACAAACACGGCATCGATGTCTGCGCAGGAAAAGTTGGCATCACCACAATCCCAGACGGTGTTGCCCGCACTGTCTTGCGACGTGCCAGAGACCACATCCGTGAGACGCACGAAGCGAATGTCTTGGAGGTCGACGAGTCCCATGAGAACGAGCGGGTCATCTGCCAGGTCTGCAAAATCGAAGACGTCGCCGCCACTGGCCACCACATCGGCCGGGTCATAGCCCTCGGCGGGATTGGCCGCAAAGGGAGAGACACCCGCGAAGCCGCGGTAGTGGTGCATGGGCAATCCCTCGAACAGGCCGAAGGGGCCCGGGCTGCCGCTGTAGCTGGTTGGGAAGGCGGCCCAGTCAAAGCTGTTCGTTGAGACCTCGACGGTGAGCACTTCGGCCCAGGATTCATAGTTCGTGGCGCCGATCAGCAGGAAAGGGTTCTCGTAGATGATGAGATCCGTCCCGGCCGCGTCAGATGCTGTGGCCCCCAGTTCGAGGACAACCTGTCCGCCTACACCGAGTTGATAGACATCGTTTGAGGCGACATAGAGACCCTCGCCTTCTGGTGAGCCTGTCATGGCCAAGAAATCGCCCGTGCTGTGCGGGCCTGGGAGCAGGGTCGGCACCGTGACCGCATAGGGGGTGCTGAATGCCGCGAAAGCGACGAGAAGGCCCCCGGCGAGCAGCGATGCGGTGAGTTGACTCGGTTTCATCTTCGAATCTCGAACGTGTTGTGGGTCATCAGGGGCTGACGACAAAATGGAGTGAGTTGCCCAGTCCGTAGCGCCCATCCTCGAGCACGATGCCCTGGATGGCGACTTCGAGACCGATCAGCGCGGGTTCATCGCGCACGTCAATCTTCTGAGTCACGGAACGAGTCGGGCCGATGGTCTGGGGGGCGAAGACTTTGAAGGCACCCTGGAAGCCGAGGCAGAGGTCGCCGATTCCTGCGATCGTCGTGGTCGAGGTGTCCAGGGAAATGATGCTGAATGCGGTGGCTCCGATCTCGCCGGACACCATGATCTGAAAGGTCGAGTTGTTCGCGACCTCGCCCAGCACATGGGTGGCCGCATGGGGGGCCGAAGTGAGGATCCGATCGCCCGCAGGTGCAGAGAAGTCGCCGATGTAAAGCTGGCCGTCACCCCCCGCGCCAGGGGTGAAGCCCTCGGGACCTTCGATCAGAGTCAGGGCCCCCGTGAACGCAAAGCCGTCGATGTATGCCTCGGTGAATCCGTCATGCACACCATCGCCGTTCGCGTCGGGAAGAATTCGGGCAATGCAGCCACTGAAGTCGCCGCCTTCAAGCACATCGAACACGCCGGACAGGTAGAACGAACCGTCCGCTGCACGCACCAGTCCATTGGCGCCACTGAGTCCTGACGCGAACTCGACCGCTTCGCCCGCATCGCGTGCATCGCCATCCCTGTTGGCGTCTGTCAGGGTCAAGATGCGCCCGACAAATGTGGAGGCGTTCAGGTCTGCGACGTAGAGATCTTCTCCATCCCAGACCATGCCGGCCGGATAGCCGAGGCCGGTGGCAAAGGTTGTCTCGACTCCGGCGGAAAACCTCGACACCACACCGACCGTTGGAACCATGGGGTCAAAAGGGGTGGAGCCGGTCATGAAGAGATTGTCTGTGCCCGGTTGGAACGAGAGCGAAAAGGGCAGTGGGGCCAGACCTTCGGGAAGTAGGCCCGGTTGAACCGTAAAGGGGCTTTTTTCCCCTGCTCCCAGCGCGTCTCCGTTGCCGTCGATGTCTCGGAGCACGGTCAGTGAGGGTGTGAAGAGAGAGTCGCCGACGAGGATGTCGCCTGTCACGGGCGATTGGGCGACTCCGGCCAGCGACCCGAATCCAGTCGCGAAGAGCGCGTGAGAGCCATCGGCCTCGACGACGGAGATTTCATCGGCGCCAAAAAATCCGGTCGAGACCAGGAGGCGTCCATCATTCAAAACGCCCACAACGGGTCCGGCGGCCAGCGAGGTTTCGAAGTTGTAGCCGGCCGGGATCGTGAAGTCAGAGCAGAGAGCGGAGCCGCTCAGAGCGACAACAGCAAGCAAAGTTGAGTAGAAAGGCACGGTGATGATTCCGGGGGATGCGCATGACGCGTGTTCTGGTTCCCCGAGCGAAGTTGCGCTCTGCTCGGTGGGTGAGCAGGGCGGGGTTGAAACCTCCAGAGACAAAAAAAGCCGCCTGAGCAGTGGTCGGGATCTTTCGTGCGCACAATGTGGTGCGCAGATCTCCAACCAGGCTTGCCTGGCGGCCTTCGTCCCCTTGCCGAGCAGAGAATGCAGGATCGAACAGAGATCCGATTTTCCGAGGGCAGGACGTACAACGAGTGCTCGCGCCGGCCTATATCCGAGGCGGTTACGAGCGTTTCGTCGGCAGGGTTTTCTGACTCATGGCTTGACCGCGAGGTACGCCTTCCCATCCGATGGGCTTACACGCATGGTATTCAGGAGAAGATGTGTACTTTCTTCTTCTGGTCAGGCGTGTGCATCAGACAGTGACCGGGACGCTGAAAGGCCCCATGTACCTGTTGTCACCATTCACAGCGGCGGGTCCGTGACGGATTTTCACCGTCTTCCCCGAGGCCGAGAACACACAATCGAACTGATAAAGAGCGATGCCGACAAAGAGTCAGCGGGAACGTCTATTGAGCCACCCCCGTGGGTTGCCGTCAAGTGAATGAAGGCTTTTGTCTCAGGCATTCTAGTTCCGATGATGTGGTCATGAGTTCACGCCTCGGCCCATTTCGTCGCAAATCGCTTTCACCCCTTTAGACCAGGCGTAAAGAACCGTGCCATCTCCTGTTCATTCGATGTTTCTTGGTCAGCTCGACGCGGCCGATTTCTGTCCTTACCCCTTCCTTGATCCGGATTCGGCTGAACTGCTCTCCATGGTGCGCGGGTCCTTTGGGCGCTTCGCCGAAGAACACATCGATGCCGAGTCCATCGATCGAGCACATGCGGTCCCCGAGGCAGTCCTTGCGGGGCTGTCAGAACTGGGTCTGTTCGGGATGCGCATTCCCGAGGAGTACGGCGGGTTGGACCTCAATGCGACGCAGTACTGCCGCGTGGGCATGGACCTGTCGGCAGCGGACGGCGCCGTCGCCATCTTGTCTGGCGGGCATTCGACCATCGGCATCAAGGCGTTGCTGCTGGCTGGCACCGAGGAACAGAAAGCAAAGTACCTCCCGCGCCTGGCCACCGGTGAACTGAAGGCCGCTTTTGCCCTGTCGGAGCCCGATGCCGGCAGTGATGCACAAGCGCTGACGTGTACCGCCAAGTTGTCCGAAGACAAACAGCACTACGTGGTCAATGGCAACAAGCTCTGGATCACAAATGGCGGGCTCGCGAACCTCGTCACACTTTTTGTGCGGACTCCGGATCATCCGCGAACAGATGGCCGCCCCTCGATTTCTTGCCTCTTGGTCGAGCGTGAAATGGGTTACGAGGCGGGGCGCGAGGAAACAAAGCTCGGCATCCGTGGCAGCTCTACCGTCCCCTTGGTTTTCGAGGACGTTTCGGTGCCCGTTGAGAACCTTGTCGGTGTGCCCGGTGAAGGGTTTCGGCTGGCGCTGGATATCCTCAATGGGGGGCGCACGGGCCTTGCGGGTGGTTGCCTCGGTGCGTCTCGCTACCTGCTCGAAGAAGCCGTGAAATACACCACCGAGCGGCAGCAGTTCGGACGACCCATCGCCGAGTTTCAGTTGATTCAGCAAAAGCTCGGGCGCATGGCACAGAGCCTCCACGCACTGGAGTGCATGGTGTTTCTGACCACCGGGCTGGCAGATCGGCACGGTGTCGATCTGCCTCTGGAGTCTGCGTTGTGCAAGATCTTTGGCACCGAGACGCTGTGGTCTGTCGTCAACGATGCCGTGCAGTGTGCCGGTGGCAATGGCTTCACGACGGACTACCCCTTCGAGCGCATGCTTCGCGATGCGCGTGTGAACATGATTTTCGAGGGCACCAACGAAATCCTCCGGGTGATGGTGGCGACGAGTGGGCTGCGAGGGCCGGCGGAGCGTTTGTCCGAGAGCATTCCGGGGCGCGATGATCCTTACGGGCGTTTGCTTGACGGTGCCGAGGTCCCCGACCCCATGAAGGTGCCCGATGAGTTGAGAGCCGAGTCCCTGGCCCTTTCGATGGCAGTGGCCGAACTGGCCGTCGCTTCGGGGAAGGCCGTGCGGACGCACGGAAAAGCCCTCCGCGAGCAGCAACTGGTCGTGGCGGCCCTGACGGATCAAGTTCTGGCGACCTATGCCCAGGCTGCCGTGCTGTCCCGGGCTGTCAGCCTGCACGACCAGGGGGCCGAAACCGTGGGGCCGGAGGCTCTGGAACACGAAATTCTGCTTGCCAAGGGCTCTTGTCGGCGATTGCAGCGTTTTGGACGCCGAGCTTCGCAGTCTCTGCGCGACAATGATGACGCGATTCTGTTGAAGACTGCGGGGCTCATCACCCGATTGGGTGGAATGCCTGGAGAGCGTCCATGACCGAAAACGAAAGACCCGTGCAGCCTGCCGACACGGCTTCGGATCCGTCATGGCCCGGCGAGCAACAGAAACACGTTCGAGAACGCCCGGGCGGTCTCTTGTCCAGGATCGACGGACACCTGGTCATGTACCACGAGCCCGGCGCGCTTCATGCGGAGCAGTACCGAGCTTGTCGCACAAACCTGATGGCCATCAATCGTTCCGGGGCGCCCTGGGCGATCGTGGTCACGAGCAGTCAGCGTGGAGAAGGAAAGTCCATCACGGCCGCCAACCTTGCGGCTTGCCTCGCAGAGGCTCCGGGCGCCAAGGTCTGTCTTCTCGATCTGGATTCACGAGCGCCAAGTCTTGGTCGGATCCTTGGGGTTGATATGGACCAGGGAGTGACCGAACTCATCACGGGAGATATCTCGCTCAGTCAAGTGCGCGTACCAACGGTCATTCCAAACATGGATGTGATCTGTGCCGGTGCAGAGCCCGACAACCCTGCAGAACTTCTGGGTTCTGAGCAGTTCGTGAACTTGATCACGGAGTTGAAGCGTCGTTACTCGTGGATCATTTTGGATTCACCACCCGTCAATCCGTGGACCGATGCGTGTGTTGTCTCGGCACTGGTCAATGGAGCTCTTGTGGTGGTGCGACTCCAGGAAGCACCGCGTGAGAAGGTCAACCGCAGTCTCGATCTGATTCGATCGGCTGGAGGTCAGGTCCTCGGGACATTTCTCACGGGTCTGACGGTCGATCGTGACGACCCCGGCCGTTATTCAGAGGCTGACGAAGAGAGTCGTGCTGGGGCAGCCAGTCCCGACGGCGAGACTGCCGAAACATCTAAAAACCTCGCGAAGGCCGAGCAAAGCCTCCGCAAGCAGGAGCGCGCTTTCCTCAAGAGTCAGAGCAAGAAGCGCAAGCGCGAGGATGACGAAGACACTCTCGTCTGAGGTGCTCCCCGAGGCGCAGTAGGTCGGGAAAGCAGCCGGCGCAGCCCCTATTTGGCGTGTCATTTTCGCCGAGTGGCCGTATCTTGGTCGTGTTGCCCCGATGTCTGGCCGCCGTCCTTCGATCTGGTCGCCCTCCCTTCGACCTCCGGTGCCCCCGACCCTCACGGACCGAGGCAGCAACAATCCCTTCCAGCTCTTGCTCGTGGTGCAGGTCGACGGGAAGACCGCCAACGACGGCGGTTACGAGGTGGTGGTGACGAAGACGGCGGGACCGTCTGTTGGCCCGCCGCCCCCGCGCTCGCAGCAACCCAGCGAACCCGTCAGCTTCTCGGGCATCACGGACAAGCACGGCTTTGTGGTGCTGAAGGTGCCCAACGGTGTCCTCGAACTCGAAGTCCTCGGCACCAGCGTGTCTGGCATGAAGGTCTACGGAGGCCAGGTGGTCTCCATCGTCCTGCCGTAGTCGCGTCCGTCGCGACGCATGTGTGACTTCCGTCTCCGACCGGTGTCTCTCCTTTGTAGATGCCGCGGCACGCGGCCGCCCTTGAGAGGCGGTTCTTGGCCGGCGGAGCCAATCAGGAGTCAGTGCCATGGTTCAGGACTTTCTCGAGCGCGCCGACAGCATTTCTGATCCACCCGCACCCCCAGATTTCGACCGACTGCGTCGCAACTGGGAGAATTTTGGCCGGACGGATCCAATGTGGGCGATCCTGACACAGGCGGGAACCGAAGGCGGGGGTTGGAATGAGCAGGCATTTTTTGCGACGGGCGTAGAGTTTGTCGGTTGGATTGGCGCCTGGTGTGACGAGCACCATATTGCTGTGCCCACAGGCGATGCCCTCGATTTCGGTTGCGGGATCGGTCGCCTTACTCAAGCGATGGCGCCGCACTTCACTTCGGTGACCGGAGTGGATGTGAGCCAGCCCATGATCGACCTCGCTCGCGAAAAGAACTCTCATGGCGGCTCGGTGCGTTACATCTGCAACACGCGTCCGGATCTGTTCGAATTTTCCGACGGTTCCTTTGACTTCATACTTTCCGCAATCGTGCTGCAGCACATGCGACCCGTGTATTCCTTGCGCTACATCGGCGAGTTTCTACGCATCCTGCGGCCGGGGGGGCTGCTGTTCTTCCAGATCGCCACTGCCGAACTCAACCCTGGTGCAGCGCCCGCGGCTCCTGCGAAGGAAGCGCCGGGCGAGGCGCACATGGAGATGCACTGTACGCCCGTTCAGGACACCCGTGTGGTGCTTAAGATTGGCGGCGGGAAAGTGCTCAGGGAAGAACCGGATCGTTGGGCTGGTGACGGCTGGGAGAGCGTGCACTTTGCCGTCCGGCGCAACTGACGCCCCTCCAGGTCGCTAGCCGACCTGTTCGAACTCGTCGCCGTCGAGGGCCCAGTAGCCGCTGTAGCTGTCGAGCACGATTCGCTCGCCGTCGAGCCAGAGAATGCCGGAATGCACCCGGTGACTTCCTGGATTGAGGAGAGCGCCGCAGTCCTCGAGTTCCTTGCGGGAGAGGAAATGATTCAGGTCTTCCACGGGAAAAGAAACCCAGGGAGATTCCGTGTCCTCGCGCCAGTCACGCGCTTCGTCCTCGTCAACAAAGAGCAGGCCGTAAGACAACTCATCTTCTTCGTTGGTGATGAGTCCGGGGGAACCGCCTTTTGGCCCGACTGACCAGAACTCGCCGTCGTTTGGCCAACTCATCACAGGGCGCCTTCCAATGGTTTCTACGAGGCGGTTGTCACACGCATCGCGGTTCTCAAGCATTTCGATTTCTTCGGAGCCTTCGTACTGAAGCCAGCCGCCCTGTTCGTCGAGAATGTCGAGCTGCATCGAGCCTCCATCGGATCGCCGCACCCGAAGAAACTGCAACTCACTCATGGAGTCGATGCAGAAGAAGAGGGGCTGCTGCCCGTCCATCATGACTCCTGCGTACCCCTCGCGGGCCAGATGTGTCAGGAAGTTGGGCAGGTTGGTGATCGGCACGAGCTGCTCCGCCCCGGAGACTTCGGCAGCACCGGCTTCGTCTTCAAAAACTTTGACTGCCAGTCCCATCGGCAGGATGGGCTCGAGTGTCCCCGCGAATCCTCCCTCGCCCTGAATGGCCCAGGCGATGGTGGGCAGGTCTTGTTGCTCAAGCCGAAATCGTTCGAAGATTTCATCGATGAGCGGTCGCTGACCCGAATAGTCGTTTTCTTGTAGAGCGACCATGCCGACGGACCACTGCGCGATGGGATACCACTCACCCTGGTCGATCCAGACGATGCGTTGTGCGCGTTCGGGATGAGAAAAGTCCGAGTTTTCAGGTTCGGCAAGCAATGTGATGCTGCGGGTGTCGTGACTGTAACCGCCTTCGACGAGCAGGTAGTTGCCGCCTGCGTGACGAATGGGCGTTCCCGGGATTTTCATGACGAAGAGCTTTTCGTTTGCTGAGCCGTGGAGTCGGCTGCTTGCTGGAGCGATTTCTGGAAGTGACGGCAGTGCGAGTCGCGGGTCATGAGGAATGCCACGAAGTGAAAAGGTACTGAGATCAGGTCTGCCGCGAGAACCAACAGCAGGCCAGTCGTCTCCCCGAGCGATCCCTTGGGGCTCGGTTCAGGTTGTGCGGCTGGCGGAGGTGTGGAGAAGGCTGTCATGGCAGGTCCATTGCGCAACGGAAACCAATGGGGCGATCGTAGGTCGGTGAAGAGAAGGCATCCATGCCTGGCGCCGTCCAGCGGGCACGTGTCGCGAGTTCATGGCGCTGACTCCGATAGCTTCCACCCCGGATGGCCACGTTCACAAGTCCATCCGGAAGATTCACGATGTCGGTGCCATTCTCCAGCGTTGACGTCCACTCCCAGGCATTGCCCGCAAGATCGAAGCACCCCGAGGGAGAGCGAGCGCCCGGAAAGCTCTCCACGGGCATGGTGTCGTTCGAGACGCCGGCGCCATTCGCGAAACCCTCCTGGAACTGATTGCCCCACGGGTAGGCCCTGCCATCGAGGCCTCCCGCAGCCGCCTCCCACTCGTCCTCCGTGGGGAGACGTTTGCCAGCCCACTCGGCATAGGCTGCGGCCTGCGCCCAATTCACGTGAATCACGGGGTGCTGACGGCGGGTGGTGTCGTACATCGCACGACCCGTTTCTGTGAGCTGCCACCCTCGAGGGAGCAGCGCCGGTTGGGCGGGGGCGGGTTGAGTGTCGAGGAATGTCGCGTATTCACGATTCGTCACTTCATGCCTGTCCAGCGCGAACGGTTGCAACGCTTTGATGCGCCGCGGTCGAGGCCAACCAGAGTTGGGCCCCAGTGTGTATTCTCCGCCCGGAATGACCAGCATGCCCGGTGGCGCTCGTTCGCCGCGTGGACCGTAGCGCTCAGGATGCTTGAGACGGTCCATTTGAAGGCCGGCGTCTTCGTAGTTGTGTTGCGCTGACTCGTAGCTCTTGGCTTCTGGCAAGTTGACGTGAAAGGTGCGATTCCAGAATTCGGGCCATGCCTCGTCTGTCACAAACAAAGCGTCGACGAGTTGCTGGATCTGCTCGGCATCCACATCGCCCAGTTGAGTTTGTCCACCGAGGCCTTTTGCCACTTGACCTGAAACCCAGTCTGCCAGTCGCGAGTGGACGTTGGATGAGTTTCGTACCGGGGCTTGAAAGGCCTTGGTGAGCGCCTTGACGCGACTGGGGCGCATCATGGGGCGACTCTCAACGCCTCCGGCAGCGATTCGGGCTTGAGCCGTCTCCATCGCATCGGCCATGGCCAGGACCAGGGCGCGCCTCGCACCCGCGGCGCCGGACGCACTCGTCAACGTGGCGTAGTCGTCTTCCAGGTCATAGACCAGTTGTTCGACGGCTTGTTGAGCCTCCGCAAGGGCCTCCCTGGTTTGATCCAGAAGGGCCGAGGCGCGGCTCAACTCCGCAGAATCGGCCTGAAGAGCTGGAGACCCAGCCTGCTGCGCACCGAAAGTGGTGGCCGTGAGGGACAGCAGCAGGCTGCCGACCATGATTAGAATTTCACAACATGTAGAGCGAGAGGTCATCATCAGTGCCCATTGTGACGCGAAACGCAGCCAAGCCCCAACAGCTCCTCGACCGATCTCCTCAGGGTTTGCCCGGAATCGGGCCTGCACGGGCGCAAGCCTATGCCGCTGCGGGGCTCTACAATTGCCGAGACCTGCTGTATCACCTGCCCAATCGGTACCGGATGCGCCCCGAACCAGGGCCTGTGGCGGCGCTGGTCGATGGAGAGCGAGGTGCCTTGGTGGGGCAGGTCCTGCGCTCTTCGCTCCGACGCCGAGGGCGAAGGAGCACGGTGAGCCTTCGGGTTCGGGATGATTCTGGCGACGAAGCTCTCGTGTTGCTCTTCAATCGGGCGTATCTGGCGAAGAGCCTGGCGAAGCAACGAGTGTGGGTGGCCGGCAAGGTCGAACGACCTGCTGCGGACGGAGCCCTGCCGCGGTTGCTGGCGGCAGACTACGAGCGGCTCCCCGAGGAAGCCATGGGGCCCGCGTCTTCTTGCTTGCCGATCTACCGATTGCCGGTGGGCATTGCACCGAGAGTGCATCGCAAACTTCTCGCCACCATTCTTGAAGCGGATCCACCTTCGGAATGGCGCGACCTGGAACCAGGCGAGCCGACACTTGCAGAGGCATTGACTGCCATTCATCTGGCAGACGATCTGGAATCTGCACGCAGAGCGCGTCAGCGCTTGGCCTACGACGAGGCCTGGGCCCTGTCTCTTGAAGTGGGTGCGCGCCGAGCAGCGCTTGCGAGTCATGGAGCACCGCCCGTCAAGGTCAGCGAGACGCTGCATCGAAAATTACTCGCCAAGCTGCCGCACACACCAACTGCTGCGCAGGCGCGAGTGTTTCAAGAGTTGCGCGCAGACCTCGCAGAGAAGCGCCGGCCCATGGGGCGCCTTCTTCAAGGTGACGTTGGCTCAGGCAAGACCCTTGTCGCTTTCTATGCGCTGTTGGCAGCCGTGGGGTGTGGCCGCCAGGGAGCCATCATGGCTCCAACGGAAGTTCTTGCGATGCAGCACGCCACGGCTCTCGAGGAACTCGTGGCCTCTGGGTGGCCGGAGGGCAATGGGCCGCGTGTTGCGTTGATCACCGGGCGCGGCGCTGCCGCAGAAAAACGAGCCGCACGGGCGGCTGCTGCGGATGGCTCGGCCAAGTTGATTGTCGGCACGCATTCCTTGCAGGGCAAACGCATGGAGTTTGCCGATCTGGCCGTGACGGTCGTCGATGAACAGCACCGTTTTGGTGTGCGACAGCGAATGCGCTTTCGAGGCAAAGGAGAAGAGACGCATCTTCTGGTGATGACGGCCACGCCGATTCCACGCACGCTCTCACTCACGGCCTATGGTGAGCTGGACGTGAGTCTGCTGGACGAGCTTCCTCCTGGCCGGTCTCCGCGTGTGACTCGCTATGTGACGTCAGGGAAACAGCCCGCAATGTGGCGCTCTCTGGCCAAGGAAATCTCGGCGGGTGGGCAAGGCTATGTGGTGTGCCCCTCGATTTCTTCGCAAGAAGAAGAGAATCACTCGGTCGAGTCGACGTTGGAGTTGGTGCGCAACCGTCTCGGTCCAGATGTTTCGGTGGGCTCTGTTCATGGACGCATGCCTGCCGAGGAGCGGGACAGGGTTCTCGATGCCTTCCGCGCCGGAGAGTTGTCGGTCTTGGTGGCCACGGTGATTGTGGAGGTGGGCCTCGATGTGGCCGCTGCTACGTTTGTGGTCATCCCAGACCCGGCGCGGTTTGGATTGGCCACCTTGCATCAGATTCGTGGACGTGTCGGTCGCGGAGAGCGTCCCGGCCGATGCCTTTTGCTCGGCCCGCTCTCCTCTGCGGGCCCTTCCCGCGAGCGGGTGGACGCGTTGTGTTCAACGGACGATGGTTTCGTTCTGGCCGAAGAAGATCTGCGATTGCGAGGCCCGGGAGAGATGCTGGGCACACGGCAAAGCGGCATGCCAGGCTTTCTCGTGCTGGACCCTGTTTCGGACGTTGAACTGCTCGCCGTTGCTCGCCCGCGAGCCATCAAGGCTGGGCGTGGGCTGTCGTCGGAGAAGCTCGCCAAGCTGCGGGAGCGCGCCTTCCCCTCCACGAAGCTTGTGGTGGAAAATCTACTGGCGGGTGGTTGAGACGCCACGGCCTGTGATGGGTCGGGCAAGAAGGACAACGAGCCCCGCCGCACCCAGGTCAAACCTCGGGGCTCGGCGGGGCTCGTCAGTCAGCGGGCTCTCAGAGAGCCGCGCCGCAGACCTCATCAGAGGCTGCCAGCGTGATCCGTGAGGTAAGACTTCACGCCCTCGTCGTTGGGGGCCATGCCGGCCTTTCCGGCCGACCAGCCCGCCGGGCAAACCTCGCCGTTCTCCTTGAAGAACTGGACGCCGTCTACGGCGCGCAGCAACTCGTCGACATCCCGGCCAAGCGGCAGGTTGTTGACGACCGCATGCCAGCAGACGCCTTCTGGATCCATGAGGAAAGTGCCTCGTGCAGAGAAGCCGCTGTCCGCGTGCACCACGTCGTATGCTTCGGAGAGCTTTTTGTCCGTGTCTGCGATGAGCGGGTATTTCAGGGGGCCAACGCCGCCATCATTGATGGCTGTGTCACGCCAGCGCGCATGGGTCTCTGCATCGTCCATCGAGACACCCAGCACCTGAACGCCACGCTTTTCGAATTCCGCAATGCGATGATCGAAGGCGATGAGTTCGGAGGGGCACACGAAAGTGAAATCTTTCGGGTAGAAGAAGAGGGCGACGTATTGTCCGGCGTAGTCTGAAAGGCTGACGGTTTTCGTGGTGCCGTCGGCCATGACAGCCGGTGCAGAGAAGTCGGGCGCTGCCTTGCCGATGAAGTTAGTCATGTCTGATTCGTGCTCGTGTTGTTGGTGGGTTGATGAGTTGTTGAGGGTGATGCCTACGAAGCACAATGATTTCTGCTTCGAGGGTCAGGGAGCATACAGACCCTCGGTCCCCGCGTGAAACGGTGGTGGCTGCGGCTCGTATGGGCCGTCGTGCCGGTTGTGACCGAGCACTCATTTGAGGGGCAGGGGGGCGCCCTCAGGAAACGCGATCGTGATGCAGAGGCCGGGAGCATTGTCGGACAGCGTCAAGCTCGCACCATGCATTTGAGCCACAGCCGCTACGAGGCTTAGCCCCAGGCCAGTGCCGGGTGTATTTCGTGACTGCTCAAGCCGCACGAAACGTTGCAAAACGTATTTTCGCTGGTCTTCGGGA